>Ga0268298_10000006_pt1 | contig 256376 bp, 204 predicted proteins | sample WWTPWeurt_MetaG_FD_194462 | JGI IMG/M metagenome (GOLD analysis project Ga0268298, IMG submission 194462) | Activated sludge microbial communities from WWTP in Nijmegen, Gelderland, Netherland - WWTP Weurt | ecosystem: Engineered > WWTP > Aerobic digester > Activated sludge | place... | reverse complement strand
GGTCGTCGGGTGATGGGCGCTTTGAAGGGGGCGGTGGTCCCGCCGCCCCCCCCTGGCGGAACGCACCGTCCCGCTGGACAACCAAACCGTGGCCGCGTTGTTGGCCGATATGTCCCCCGGCCCCCGCGACATGGCCCCGTTGGAAGTGTCGATCGATTGGCGGCGGGTGCCGACCGCGGCCCGGCGCGAGGACCCGGCGCCCCTCCCCAGCGATCGGGTCGAGGAACTGGACGCCCTGGCCCGGGGGGACGCGCGGGTGTTGAGCGGGTGGACGGGGCCGGACCTCGAGGAGAGATTGACCGAGGTGTCCCAAGCCGCTCTCGCGCGCGCCGCCGAAGGCGACCGATCGGCCTGGATCGCCGGCGCCGCTCTGGGCGCGCGGGATGGGCTTCGTCCCGAAAGGGCGGCGGCCCGGCTGCGCTGGTCGGTGGCCGCCTGGGCGGCGGCGGTCAAGGAGCGGCCCGCCGCGGACCGAACGCGAATGTTGGCGGCCTTTGAAAAGGGCTACAACGCCCTCCGCCGCGAGGTCCTGCGGGCGCGGGCGGTCGGCGCGGCGGTTCTGGGGCGCGACGCGGTGGTCGACCTGACGCCCCTCTTCGAACCGGGGGCCGAAGAGGCCCGCGCCGTCATCGGGCCGATGGTGGCGATTTTGTTGAGCCGGTTGCGGTCGACGCCGGAGGCCCGCGCGACCTTCGTCGTGCGGACGCCGGTGGACCGAGGGACGGTGGAGAAATCGCTCGCGGCTTTGGTGCCCGGCGGGGCCGCCGCGCCGCGCGCGACCCTTCTCTTGGCGTCCGAAAAAGAAGGCGCGTCCCATTTGATCGGCGGGCGGTTCTCGGTGGCGATCTACACGGAGAAACGCGGCCGGCCGGGGTCCTTGGCCCTCGTCGGGTTTACCCCCGACACCCTGGCGGAAAGCATGGAGACCGTGGCGGCCCTGGGCGCGCGGCTGGTGCCGTTCGTAAAACCGCTCGGCGACGAATTGGAAAACGCCCTTCGTCAAATCCGTTTCCTTTCGGTCAACGCGTAGGGGCGGGGTCGGGATTGACGCTGCCCCCGGGGGTTGATAGACTTCTCCTTCTCCGATGAAACGACTCCTTAACGAAACCTACGACATCGTTCGGTACCGCGGCGGTTCCGGCCATTGGTCCTATTTGTTGCACCGCCTCACGGGCCTCGGCGTTCTGCTGTTCCTCTGTGTCCATATCATTGACACGGTCCTCATCGGTTGGGGCCCGGAGCTCTTCAACAAAGTCATTTCGGTTTACCGCCATCCCTTTTTTCGTGTCAGCGAGATCTTCCTTTTCGGGGCGGTCCTTTACCATTCCCTGAACGGGGTGCGGATCACCTTGGTGGACCTCTGGCCCGGCGCCACACGTCGACACCGTCTCTGGGCGCACCTCACCTGGGGGGTCTTCGTGGCCGGCATGATTCCGGTTGTTCTTATCATGTGGCACCACTGGCGGGAGGCCCGTCCGTGAGCCTGTCTTCCCGCCCTCTGCCGCCCGGCGGTTTCGACCGTTTCGCCTGGTTTTTCATGCGGATCAGCGGGCTGGCCCTGCTGTTCCTCGCCCTCGGGCACCTCACGGTCATGCACTTGGTGAACAGCATCGACACGGTGGACTACGCTTTCGTCGCCGCGCGTTACGCCACGCCCTTTTGGCGGACGTACGATGGTTTGCTGTTGGTCCTGGCGCTCCTGCACGGATTCAACGGCCTGCGGGTGATCGCTCAGGATTACCTCGCCGGAGGGAAACGCCTCGCGCTTCAGTGGGCGGCCGGGTTTTTGTGCCTGGCGCTCATGATGGCGGGCCTTTACATCGTTTTCACCTTTCAACCGGAAACCGCGGCCGTGATGTCCGCCGGCGACCCGGGGATCGCGCCATGACGGTCCACCGCTACGACTGCCTCATCGTTGGCGCGGGGGGCGCGGGCCTCTACGCGGCCTTGGCCCTGGCGCAGAAAAAAGTCAACGTGGCCGTTTTGACCAAGCTGTATCCCACGCGGTCCCACACCGGCGCCGCCCAGGGCGGGGTGTCGGCGGCCCTCGGCAACACCGAGCCCGACAACCCCGAATGGCACATGTTCGACACGGTCAAGGGCGGCGACTACCTCGTCGACCAGGACGCCGCGGAAATCCTCTGCCGCGAAGCCGTGGACACGGTGATCGAGCTGGAGCATCTGGGTCTGCCGTTCAACCGCACGCCCGACGGGCGCATCGACCAGCGCTTTTTCGGCGGCCACACGAAGGACCACGGCAAGGGCCCCGTGCGCCGGGCCTGCTACGCGGCCGACCGCACCGGCCACATGATTCTCCAGACCCTTTACCAACAGTGCATCAAAAACGACGTCACCTTTTTCGACGAGTTCCATGTGGTCGACTTGATCCTGTCGGAGGGGCGTTGCGCCGGGGTCGTGGCTTACCGAATTCGAACGGGCGAACTGCACGTGTTCCACGCCAAGGCGGTCCTCTTCGCCACCGGTGGTTCGGGGCGGATGTTCAAGATCACCTCCAACGCCCACGCGCTCACGGGCGACGGCATGGCCATCGCCTACCGGCGGGGGGTTCCGCTCGAGGACATGGAGTTTTTCCAGTTCCACCCCACGGGCATCTACAAGATGGGCATCCTCCTTTCGGAGGCCTGCCGCGGCGAAGGGGGGAAATTGTTGAATGGAAAGGGCGAGCGTTTCATGGAGCGTTACGCGCCGACGATGCTCGATTTGGCGCCCCGGGACATGATTTCCCGGTTCATCCATCAGGAAGTGCGGGAGGGCCGCGGCGTCGACGGAAAAGATTACGTTCATTTGGACCTCCGCCATCTCGGCAAGAAAAAAATTGAGGAAAAACTGCCCGACATCACGGATTTCGTCCGCACGTATATGGGGCTGGATCCCGTGACCGACTTGATCCCCATCCAGCCCACGGCCCACTACGCCATGGGCGGGATCCCCACCAACAAAGACGGCGCCGTGGTGGGGGACACCCAAAACACCGTTTTGCCTGGGTTTTACGCCGCCGGCGAGGTGGCCTGCGTGTCCGTCCACGGCGCGAACCGGCTGGGCACGAACTCGCTCGTGGATATTTTGGTTTTCGGCCGGCGGGCGGGGTTGGCCATGGCCGAATTCGCGGCGCGGGCCTCTTTCGCCCCGTTGCCCGCCGACCCCGCCGGGGACATTCGGCGGCGGATTGAATCTCTCTTGACGCGCCCCGGACGGGAATCGGCCGCGACCCTGCGGGCCGATTTGCAGGCCGAGATGATGGACAACTGCGGGGTGTACCGGAACGCGTCCGGTTTGGAGCACGCCCGGACCCGCGTGGCCGACGAATTCCGCCGCCGTTTCGAGGGCGTGGCCGTGGCCGACAAGGGCCAAGAATTCAACACCGAGTTGCTCGAGGCCCTGGAGTTGGAGAACCTTCTGGATTTGGCGGAATGCACCGTCGCGAGCGCCCTGGCGCGCCAAGAGTCCCGGGGCGCCCACGCCCGGGAGGATTTCCCCAAACGCGACGACGCCCGTTACCTGAGCCACACCTTCGCGGCGAAGAAGGACCGCGGGGTGGCCCTCACCTACAAGCCGGTGGTCATCACCAAATTCCAGCCGCAGGAACGGAAATACTGATGAAAATAACGCTCCGGGTGACGCGCTTTGATCCCGCCAAGGACACGGCCTCCCGTTGGGAGGAGTTCGACGTGGAGGTGGCCCCCACCGACCGGGTTTTGGACGCCTTGAACGAGGCCAAATGGCGGTGTGACGGAAGCCTCACCTACCGGCGCTCCTGCGCCCACGGCATCTGCGGCTCCGACGCCTTGCGGATCAACGGGCGCAACCGTCTGGCCTGCAAAGTGTTGGTGAAGGACGTCGTGGAAGGCGGCCGCATCACCATCGAGCCCATGAAAGGTTTTCGGGTGATCAAGGACCTGGTCGTGGATATGGAGCCCTTTTTCGCCAAGTTCAAATCCCTGAAGCCTTTTTTGATCAACGACGAGCCCGTTTCGACAGAGGAACGGCGGCAGTCCCCGGAGGCCCGCGCCCGTTACGACGACACGACGAAGTGTATTTTGTGCGGCGCCTGCACCACGAGTTGCCCGTCGTATTGGGCCGATGGGAATTACCTGGGCCCGGCCGCCTTCGTCAACGCGCACCGGTTCGTTTTCGACGACCGCGACCGCGCGGGCGCCGAGCGACTGGCGCTCATGGACGGGCCGGACGGCGTTTGGAAATGCCGGACGGTTTTCAACTGCGTCGAGGCCTGTCCCCGGGACATCGACATCACGGGCGCCATCGCCGACGTCAAACGGGCGTTGCTCTTTCGGAGGGAATAATGGACGCACTCAAAAAGACCATCGCGATTGTGGTGGAAGACGACGAGGCCATCTCCGATTTTTTCGTGCAAACCCTTGAAGCCGAAGGGTTTGAGGTGCACGTCGCCCGGAACGGGCTGGAAGGCTTGAAGATGATCCAAACGGAACAGCCCGCGGCCGTTCTGCTCGACCTCGCCCTGCCCGAAATGGACGGCCTCACGGTCCTGCGCAAGTTGGGCGATGCGCCCGAAACCGCCACCATCCCCGTGGTGGTGGTGAGCGCCTACGCCGACGCCGACGACACCCGAACTGTTTTGGACCACAGCCGCAACGTTCGCAAAGTGTTCACCAAACCCGTCCGCACCGAGGACCTCTTGAAGCAAGTGCGGGCGATCGTCGCCGGCCGGTGACCCCGCGGCGGTCCGGCGCGGTCCGGCCGGCGGTGCGCCGCTTGTCCTTCCGTTGGACGGGGCCGTTTCTCCTTTCCCTTCTCGGGCTCTACGCGGTCTTGGCTTTGGAGACCTTGGCCCGGGCCCGCCGCCTCTGCCACCGGGCCGACACGGCCTGGGCCGAGGCCCTCGACCCGGCCCGACGGCGCGAGGCTCTGGAGCGGGCCTTCGCCCGGGAAGCGGACCGATGGGCCGCCGGCCGCGCCCGCGCGCCTGGCTCCCGCGACATCCTCCGCTTGGAAACGGACATCCTGCAGGCCCGGCACGAGATTCGATCGGCCGGATCCCCGGCAAAGCTTGCGTTCTACAATTACCGCTCCGTTTACCGGCACGCCGCGCCGCCGGAATCCCCCTGGTCGCGCCGGGCGCGCCTGCGGGCGCCGGCGGCCCGGGAATTGTGGCGGCGGGATTTGGCTCAGCGGCGCCTGCCCGTGGAACCTTGGATGCTCGATCCGGATCCGGGCGATACCGACGATCGGCGCGTGGTGTTTTCCACCCGGGGCCGCCGCACCGCGAACGGCGCGGTCGCCCTCCTTAAAGCCGCCGGGTTCGACGTCGCCGTCGTCGGCGGACCGGTCCGGTACGGGGATCGTCCCGGCGATTGGTGGATCACGGTGCCCGCGGCGTCTTTTTGGCCCGCCCACGAACGCCTGCGGGCGTGGATCGACCCCGACGGGGCTTCCGCTTTGGTACAATCCCGTTGATGCGAATTTTTCTCAACGCGAAAATCCACAACGCCACCGTCACCGACGCCAACCTGCATTACGTTGGCTCCATGACGGTCGATGGCGATTTGTTGGACAAGGCGGGCATGTTGGAACACGAAAAGGTCTTGGTCGTGGACAACACGAACGGCGCCCGCCTCGAGACCTACCTGATTCGCGGGCGCCCCGGCGGCGGAGACATCTGCGCCAACGGCGCGGCCAGCCGCCTGATCAAAAAAGGGCACGAGGTGATTTTGATGACCTTCGCGGTCGCGCCCCGTCCCCCCCGGGCGCGGGTGGTTCTGGTTGATAAAAAAAACCGGTTCCTCAAATTCCTCCGCGAAAAACCGGGCGCCGCCGCCGGCTAACACCCCCCCGTGGCCCGTCGGCAACGGTTTCGCAAGAAAAGCCCCCTTCCCCGATTCCTTTCCGCGCGCGCGGTCGTTTATCCCGCGCTCGGCCTGCTTCTCGCGGTGCCAACCGTGGGGGCCTGGGTCGCCCTCGCCCGCCAAGTTCGCGCGGTGGCGCCCCTCTGGATGGACGCTTTGCCCTTCCTGGCGGGCGCCGGTCTTTACCTCCTTTTGCAGTGGGTGTTTCGCCGTCCCATGACGCTCTATGTCTTCGGCCATGAACTGACCCACGCCGTGGCCGCGGCGTTTTCCGGTTACAAAGTGAAATCCCTGTTCGTTTCGGACAAAGGCGGCGAAGTCCGTTTGTCGGGTTCCAACGTCGCCGTGGCCCTGGCGCCCTATTGCGTTCCGATTTACGCCGTGGGGGTGCTGGGTCTCTACGCCCTGGTCCGGCGGTACGCGGATTTGGCGGCGCCGCCCCTGTGGGTCGGCGCCGGCCTCGGCTTTACGCTGGCCTTTCACGCGGCCCTGACGGTCCACGCCCTGCGGCAGGACCAGCCGGATCTCCGTCAGGCGGGACGCTTCTTCTCCCTCGTTTTGATTGCCCTGGCGAACGCGCTCGTCCTCGCGCTGGTGGCCAAGGCGCTTTTTCCCCGGGCGGTGTCCCTCGCGGCTTTCCGTGACGCCTGGGCGCTGAACACGTTTTTGTTGATCGATCGCGCCGGGGACGCGCTGTCCGGGATCGGCCGGTGGGTCGCGGCGGTCCTGGCCGGACGGCGGGGGCCGTGAATTATTTACGCGCCAAAGGATTTCACGGCATCGGCTTGATCGCGGCCGTCGTTCTCGGGACGGCGGGGCGCTGGGGAGCGATCGGCTTTTTGGCGGCGGGCTGGGGGGTTCAAACCGTTTTTGAAATCCGGCGCCGCTCCGAAACCCGGCCGGGCCCGTCGGGGGCCTGGTGGACGTGGGCGGGGTGCCTGGGCGCGGCGGTGTGTTTCCCCGCGCCCGACATCGCGCGCGCGGCGTTTTTGTTCTCGGCGGTGGCCGATCCCGTGGGGGAATGGGTGGGACGGACCGTCGGCCATTTGCGGATCGGCGCGAAAAGCGCCGAAGGCACGTTGGCCGTTTTTTTAAGCGCTTGGGCGGTGGGCGTCTGGGGCCTGACGGCGGGGGCCGGCGGGGCCGAGCCCCTTTTGGCCGCCCTGGCGGTGGCCGTGGTGGAAGCGTTTTCGACCCGCTGGAACGACAACGTCACCGTGCCGCTGGCCGGCGGCGCGGTGCTGACGGCGCTTCGTCTTTGGGTATGATCCGCGCCGAGGGCCTCACCAAACGGTTCGGCGACGTCACCGCGGTCGACGCCCTCGACCTCGACATCGCCCCCGGCGAGATCTTCGGTTATCTCGGCCCCAACGGGGCCGGCAAAACCACGACCGTCAAGCTGCTCACCGGCCTTCTGCGGCCGACCGCGGGTCGGGTTTTTATCGGCGGCCACGACGTGCAGGCCGACCCGCGCGCCGCCAAAAAAATCCTCGGACTCGTGCCGGACCAGCCCTACGTGTACCCCCACCTCACCGGCCACGAATTCCTCCGTTTCGTGGGCGACCTCTACGAGGTGGATGGGGGGTATCAAAAGAAGAAAATCCCCGAATTGCTCGAGATGTTCGAGATCGCCGATCGCGGCGACGAGTTGGTGGAAACGTTTTCCCACGGCATGCGGCAAAAGTTGGTGCTGGCCGGGGTTCTCCTCCATCAACCCAAGGTCCTGTTCTTGGACGAGCCCATGGTGGGACTGGATCCCAAAAGCGCGCGGTTGGTGAAGGATATTTTTCAGACGCTCGCCCGCCGGGGCGTGACGCTGTTCATGTGCACGCACGTGCTGGAAATCGCCGAGCGGCTTTGCCACCGGGTGGGCATCGTGGAACGGGGGCGGGTGACGCGCGCGGGCACGCTGGCGGAACTGCGCGCCCAGTCTTCGAGCGGGGGCAGTTTGGAGGATGTGTTCCTGTCGTTGACCGGCGGCGACCGTGACAAAGACCTTTTGCGCGCCCTCGATTGATCCTCCTTCTCAAAATCCAATTTCTGAAACTGAAAAACCGGATCGTTCGCAGCACGGGCCCGGAACGATGGAGGCGGCGGCCTTTGCCGCCCTGGGCATTTTGTTTTTTGTTTTCCTCCATTGGGGCGCGTTGCGATTCCTGCGGGCGGTCCACGGGGTGGAATTGGCGGGGCCGCTTCTTTTGGTCAAGATCCTGTCGATGGCCCTTCTGACCGCGTTTTTCATGATCCTCTTTTCCGCCACCATCACGTCTTTCACGACGCTTTTTTTCGCACGGGATCTGGCGCTCCTGGTCCACACGCCTCTGCCCCACCGCACGCTGTTCGCCTTCAAATCCCTCGAAACCGCCGTTTTCTCTTCCTGGATGATGGTTTTGGCTCTACTCCCCTTCCTGGCGGCCTACGGCCGGGTGACGGGGCAGGGGGCCGGTTTTTATTTATTGCTCGCGGTTTTGGGAATGCCCTTTGCGTGGTTGGCGAGCGCGGGCGGGATCGGCCTGTCCCTGGGCCTCATGCGGGTGTTTCCCGCCCGGCGGGTCCGCGACATCATGCTGGCCGTCGCGATGGGGATCTGCACGGGGCTCTTTCTGTGGGTCCGGTGGTTGGCCCCGGCGAAGTTTTTACGGGCGGACACCATGTCCGCGACCCTGGAATACATCGCCCTGCTTGAGGCGCCGTCGTCCCCCTGGTTGCCTTCGACCTGGTACGCCCAGGCGGTGGCGGCGTTTCTGAACGGTTCGGCTCGGGAGGCGGTGTTTTACGGCGCCGCGCTGGTGTTCGCGGCCGCGCTGGCCTTCGCGCTTCTCGTCGCGGCGGGGGAGCGGTCGTACTACGCCGGATGGGTCGCGGCCCAGGAATGCGACCGACGGAAAAAGCGCCGCCCCCTCGGCGCGGAGTGGCGGGGGGTGCCCGGTTTTTTTGGAACGCGGTTTCGGGCGATCCTGGGCAAGGATCTGGCCGTTTTTTTTCGGGACCCCAACCAATGGTCCCAGCTCTTGATGCTGGCCTCGGTGGCCGCCGTTTATCTCCTGAGCATCCACAAGCTTCCTTTGGATTCCCGGTTCCTGAAAGGGCTGGTGTCCTTCCTGAACATCGGGATGACGGGATTCGTTTTGGCCTCGGTGGCCCTGCGGTTCGTGTTTCCCGCCGTCAGCCTGGAGGGCCGATCCTGGTGGGCCCTGCGGTCGGCGCCGCTGAGCCTCTGGGAAATACTCTGGAGCAAATTTTTGGGTGGGGTGGCGCCCATCGCGGTTTTGGGCGTGGTGCTGGTGGGTGTGTCGAACCATTTTCTCGGCGTGGATCCCTTCGTGACCCGGCTGTCCAACCTCACGGTGCTCGTCATGGCGGTGACGCTCGCGGGCATGGGCGTGGGTTTCGGCGCCTTGTTTCCCCGGTTCGGTGTGGAAAACGTGGCGCAAATTCAAACCTCCGCCGGGGGCGTGCTGTTTATGGTCACGGGGCTCCTGTACGTGGCCTTGACGCTGGCCCTGGAGGCGGTTTTGATGCGCATGCATTATTTTTCAGCCGTGGTGGGGCGGTCCCTGTGGTCCGGGCCGGTCGTGGCGGCGGTCCTCGCGGTTATGGCCCTTTTGAACCTTCTGGCCTTCTTCCTGCCCTTGGTGTGGGGGCACCGCCACTTGTCGCGGGCCGACGTCTGACTTCCGACGGACGTATTTTCCCATTTGATATAATTTTCCCGTGAAAAACACCGTGGCCCGTTACTTGGAAGACATCCGTCGGCGGGGGGACCGCGCCGTGGCGGTGTTGTTGCGCCGTTTTGACGGGCTCGCCCTGGGGCCCCGGGCGTGGCGCGTGACCGCCGACGCCCCGCGCCGGGCCCTGCGGGGCTTGCCCCGCGACCGGCGGCGCGCCCTTGAAGGGGCGGCCGGAAACATTCGATTTTTTCACGAGGCCGAAAAACGTCACGGAGCCCGCTCCTGGCGCGTCACGGCCGGGGGTCGCACCCTGGGCCAGGACGTCCGCCCGGTGGCCTCCGCCGGTCTCTACGTGCCGGGGGGGCGCTTCGCTTACCCATCGACGGTGTTGATGACGGCCATTCCGGCCGCCGTCGCCGGCGTGCCCCGGATAGTCGTCGCCACGCCGCCGCGCCACTTGACGCCCGAGGTGCTAGCGGCCTGCGCCCTGGCCGGGGTGCACGAGATTTACCGCATCGGGGGCGTCGCCGCCATCGGGGCCCTGGCCTTCGGCACGGCCACGGTCCCAGCGGTGGATTTGATCGCCGGTCCGGGCGGGGCCTGGGTGACCGAGGCCAAGCGCCAGGTGTTCGGCGCCGTGGGCATCGACATGCTGGCGGGCCCCAGCGAAATCGCGGTGGTGGCCGACGGGTCCGTGCCGGCGGCGTATGTCGCGGCGGATTTGATGGCCCAGGCCGAACACGACCCCCTGGCGCGGGCGGTGTTGATTTCCACCGACGGGCGCGCCCTGGCGGCCATCCGTGCGGCCGTGGCGCCGGGGTTCCGCGCCCAGTGCGATTTTGTGAAAGTCCCCACCCTCGCGGCGGCCGCTCGGGCGGCCTCGCGGCGGGCCCCCGAGCATTTGTCGCTGGCGGTGCGAAACCCCGCCGCCCTTTTGGAGAAAATTCCCAACGCCGGCGCGGCGTTCCTGGGGCCGTGGTCGCCGGTGGCCGTCGGGGATTATTGGGCGGGACCCTCGCACGTCTTGCCCACGGGCCGTTCGGCCCGGTTCGCCTCGGGGCTCTCGGTGCAGACCTTTTTAAAACGGACGAGCGTCATCGCTTTCTCCCGCCCCGCGTTGCGGCGCGCCGCGACGGACGCGGCGCTCTTCGCGGAGGCGGAGGGGTTGGCGCACCACGCCCGGTCCTTGGAAGTGAGGTTTTCGTCATGAATCGCACCGCCCGGAAAAAACGCGCGACAAAGGAAACCACCGTCGACCTGGCCTTGGGGCTGGACGGTCGGGGGCGTTACCGCGTGTCGACCACGCTGCCCTTTTTGGACCACATGCTGGAGCTGTTCGCCAAACACGGCAACTTTGACCTGACCCTCAAAGCCAAAGGCGACACACACATCGACGACCACCATTTGGTCGAGGACATCGGCTTGACCTTCGGCGAGGTGTTGGCGGCCGCCTTGGGCGATAAACGGGGAATCGTCCGCTACGGCCAGGCCCTGCGCCCGGACGGCCGCGGGGTCGGCCGCGCCCTGACGCCCATGGACGAAACGCTTTCCTACATCGCCCTCGACCTCTCGGGCCGGCCCTATTTCGATTTTAAAGTGAAGTTCACGGTTCAAAACAAGCCGCCCTTCGCGTTCGAATTGTTCGACGACTTTTTTCAGGCCATCGCCATGAGCGCGCGGATGAACTTGCACATGAAACTGCTTCAGGGACGGAACAACCATCACATCGCCGAATCGCTTTTCAAGGGTTTCGGTCGCGCCCTGGCGCAGGCCGTCGCCGTGGATCCGCGCCGCGCGGCGACCGTGCCCTCCACCAAAGGAACGCTCGTCGATTGAAAACGACCGTCGGCGTCCTCGATTACGCCATGGGCAACCTGCGGTCGGTCGAGAAGGCCTTCGACGCCGCCGGGGCGCGGGCCTTCGTGTCCGAGGAGCCGCGCCGTCTTGAAAAGGCCGATTTGCTGGTCGTGCCCGGGGTCGGGGCCTTTGACGCCGCCGCCCGCGTGTTGCGGCGGCGGGGCGTGGACCGGTTCCTAAAGGAGTGGATCGGCGGCGGCCGTCCCTACTTCGGCATTTGCCTCGGCCTGCAGTTGCTGTTCGAATCGAGCGAGGAGGCCCCCGGCGTGAAGGGGCTTGGCGTCCTGCCGGGCCGGGTGGTCAAATTCCGCCCCGCGCGGAAAAGCACCAAAGTGCCGCACATGGGGTGGAACCGCGCCGTGGCGCGCCCCGGGGGGATCGGGCGCGACTGGTTCCGTCCGGCCCATTACTATTTCGTCCATTCGTATTATCCGGTGCCCGCGGATCGGCGGGACGTCTGGACGCGCACGGTGCATGAAAAACCGTTTTGTTCGGCCGTCGCCCGCGACCGGGTGTCGGCGACCCAATTCCACCCGGAAAAAAGCGGGGCCGCGGGCCTCGCGTTTCTTCGGGGGCTGCTCGCTTCACAACGTTCGACTCGGGGAGGATGACATGCTCGTGATACCGGCGATCGACATCAAGGCGGGGTCCGTGGTGCGCTTGATCCACGGCGATCCCAAGCAACAAACGGTTTATTCCACCGACCCGGTGGAAATGGCCAAGCACTGGGTTTCGCTCGGGGCCCAGCGATTGCACGTCGTCGATTTGGACGGCGCTTTCACCGGTCACGCCGCCAACCTCGACTTGGTCCATCGGATCAAGGACGCGGTCAACATCGTCGTCCAATTCGGCGGCGGTCTCCGCGACCCGGACACCGTGCGCGCGCTGTTGGACAAGGGGATCGGCCGGGTGATCGTCGGCACCGCGATTTTGAAAAGCCCCGCGTGGATCCAGGACATCGTTCGGGATTACCCCAGCCGCGTCATGGCCGCCGTCGACGCGGTGAACGGCGAGGTCATGATCGAAGGGTGGCAGGCCGATTCGGGCCACCAATTGGCCGACGTCATCAAGACCATCGACCGTCTGGGCATACGGGAGATCGTCTACACGGACATCAAGCAGGACGGCACACTCAAAGGCCCGAACTTCGAATCGATTGAAAAAGTCCTCGGCATGACCCACATGGGCGTCTACGCTTCGGGGGGGCTGTCCTCCATCGCCGACGTCAAGGCGCTCAAGGCGCTCGCCCCCAAAGGGTTGCGCGGTTGCATCCTCGGCAAGTCCCTCTACGCCGGAAAAATCCAACTGCCGGAGGCCCTCGCCGTTGCCCAGGCGCCCGCCTAATCTCACGCGGCGCGTCATCCCCTGCCTCGACGTCAACGCCGGGCGGGTGGTGAAGGGCACGCGCTTTTTGAACCTGCGGGACGCCGGCGACCCGGTGGCGGTGGCCCGCCGCTACAACGCCGAGGGGGCCGACGAGCTGGTGTTTTTGGACATCACGGCGTCCTCGGACAAACGGCCGATCCTCCTGGACGTCGTCCGGCGCACCGCCGAGCAGGTGTTCATCCCCTTGACCGTGGGCGGCGGCGTACGCACCGTCGAAGACATCCGCGTCCTGCTGAGCGCGGGGGCCGACAAGGTGTCCATCAACACCGCCGGGGTGAAGCGGCCGGCCTTTTTCACGGAGGCCGCGCGCCGGTTCGGCGCCCAGTGCGTCGTTGCCGCCATCGACGCCAAACGCACCCGCCCAGGCCGTTGGGAGGTCTTCATCCACGGCGGTCGCACCCCGACGGGGAAGGACGCCGTCGCCTGGGCGCGCGAAACCGTGCGCCGGGGCGCGGGGGAGATTTTGTTGACCAGCATGGACGCCGACGGGACCAAGGCCGGTTACGACACGGCCCTCCTGGCGGCGGTGGCGCGGGCGGTGCGCGTGCCCGTGATCGCCTCGGGCGGGGCGGGCGCGGTGGACCATTTCGTCGACGCCTTCCGCGCGGGCGCGGACGCCGCTTTGGCGGCGTCGCTTTTCCATTTTCGTGAACTCGCCATCGGGCGCCTCAAGGCCCGCTTGGCCCAAAAAAACATACCCGTGAGGTTGTGAGATGAACAAACCCGATTGGATCGACAGCGTGAAATACGACGCCCAGGGACTCGTCCCGGCGGTGGTCCAGGACGACGCCGACGGCACCGTCCTGATGGTGGCCTACATGAACAAAGAGGCGCTGCTGGAAACGGTGGAGCGGCGTCGGGGGGTTTTCTTCAGCCGGTCGCGCAACAAAATGTGGCGCAAAGGCGAGGAAAGCGGCAACCACCAGGAAGTCAAATCCATCGCCCTGGATTGCGACAAGGACTGCGTGCTGATCCGCGTCAACCAGATCGGCGGGGCGGCCTGCCACACCGGGCGCAAGTCGTGTTTTTTCCACCACGTGGGGAAGGAAAACGCCCTGGACATCCGCGGCGAAATCCTTTTTGACCCGGCGAAGGTGTACAAGAAGTAAGCCGACGTGCGACGAATCCTTTTTTTATTGGCCCTGGGCGCGGTCGGCGCGGCGGTTTTTCGGGTGTTCTTGTTTGAAAACGTCGTGATCGCTTCGGCGTCCATGGAACCCACCTTGCCGGTGGGGCGGACCTATTGGGTCAACAAGTCCGTTTACCGCTGGGGCGCCCCCCGCCGGGGCGAGTTGATCGTGTTCCAGGGACCGGACGGGCAAAAAGGGATGGTCAAGCGGGCCGTCGCCGTCGCCGGCGACGCGGTGCGGTTCAAGGACAAGGAGTTGTATTTGAACGGCGTGCGTCAATTGGAGTCCTACGTGCGGTACACCCGGGCCGGGGAAATCCTGGTGGGGGACAATCTCGATTTGGGTGTCGTGCCGCCCGGCCACGTGGTGGTGCTCGGCGACAACCGCGACGAATCCGGGGACAGCCGCGATTGGAAGGACGCGAAAGGACAGCGGACGCCGTTCCTTCCGTTGGTCCGCGTGAAAGGACGGTTGGTGCGATGATCACCCCCGCGTTGCCGGAATTCAAGCGCTTGAGCCGGCGGTTCCCCGTCGTGCCCATCGCCGTCGAATGCCCGGCCGACGAAGTCACCCCCCTGGGCCTCTTTCACGCGCTTTACCGGCGCAGCCCCCAGTGTTTCCTGTTGGAAAGCGTGGAGGGCGGCGAACACCTGGGACGCTATTCTTTCGCCGCGTTTGAACCCCGGCTGGTTTTGCGATCCCGTTCGGCGTCCCCCGCGGTGGACGCGACCGGGGTCGGTCCGCTGGCCCCCCTGCGCGAGGCTCTCGCCCACCGGCGCGGGCCGGAGATCCCGGGTTTGCCCCGGTTCTACGGCGGCGCGGTGGGGTTCATCGCTTACGACATCGTTCGCCATTTTGAACGATTGCCCGTTCGCGCCAAAGACGACCTCGGCCTTCCGGATTTCGTTTTTTTCCTGACCGGGGACCTCTTTATTTTTGACCATGTGGCCCACACCCTGCGCCTCGTGCGGACGGTGCGCGTGCCGCGGGGGGCGTCCGCCGAAAAGATCCATCGCGAGACGGTTCGCGACCTCACGGCCCGCCTGGCGCGACTGCGCCCGGCGGCGCCGCCCTTGACGCCGACCCTGGACCCGGACCGGCGCCCGTTGCCCGCGGACTCCGCCGAACGGCGGCGGTACATCGAGGCGGTCAAGAAAGCCAAGGGCTACATCGCGGCCGGGGACATCATTCAAGTGGTGCCCTCCCGCCGGGTGAGCGTGGAAACGAAAGCGCACCCCTTGGAACTTTACCGGGCGCTGCGGCGCGTCAACCCGTCGCCCTACATGTATTTTTTCCGTGACGGCGATCGCCACATCGTCGGTTCCAGCCCCGAGATGCTCGTGCGATTGGAGGACGGCCGGGCCGAGACCCGGCCCATCGCCGGGACCCGGCCGCGGGGCGCGACCCCCGCCGCGGACGAACGGCTGGCCCGCGAACTGTTGGCGGACCCCAAAGAACGCGCCGAGCACGTGATGCTGGTGGATCTCGCGCGCAACGATTTGGGGCGGGTGTCGCGGCCCGGCAGCGTTCGCGTCGATCAATTCATGGACATCGAACGCTACAGCCACGTCATGCACATCGTCTCGAAAGTGACCGGCGCCTTGCGGCCGGGGTTGGACGCTTTCGACCTTTTCCGGGCGACGTTCCCCGCGGGAACGCTGTCCGGCGCGCCCAAGATCCGCGCGATGGAGATCATTGAGGAGCTGGAACCGTTCCGGCGTGGCCTTTACGGCGGCGCCGTGGGGTATTTTTCCTACACCGGGAATATGGACGTGGCCATCGCGATCCGCACTTTGCTTTTGGAAAAAGGCCGCGTCCATTTCCAGGCCGGCGCCGGCGTGGTGGCCGATTCGGTGCCGGGAAAGGAATTCGAGGAAACCCAAAACAAAATGGCGGCGCTGGTGGCGGCGCTCCGCTTGGCGGAGGGCCGCGCGTGATTTTGGTCATCGACAATTACGATTCGTTCACGTTCAACCTGGTTCAATACCTGGGCGAGCTCAAGCAAAAAGTCAAAGTGGTCCGGAACGACGCGCTGACGGTGGCGGACGTGGAGCGCTGGTCGCCCGATCGCATCCTGGTGTCCCCCGGTCCCTGCACGCCCAAAGAAGCGGGGGTCTCCGTCGACGTCATTCGTGCTTACGGCGGGCGCATCCCGATCCTCGGGGTGTGCCTGGGCCATCAATCCCTGGGACACGCTTTCGGGGGGAACATTGTCCGCGCGAAAAAGCTGATGCATGGCAAAACTTCCCGCATCCGCCACGACGGCAAGGGCGTGTTCCGGGGCCTCAAAAACCCCTTCACGGCCACGCGCTATCATTCCTTGGTGATCGAGCGGAAAACCTGCCCCCGGGATTTGATCGTCACGGCCTCCAGCGAGGACGGGGAAATCATGGGGGTCCGGCACCGGACCTTGCCCGCGCTCGAGGGCGTGCAGTTCCACCCGGAAAGCATCCTCACCGAGGGCGGCCGGGATTTGCTGAAAAACTTTCTGGGGTTCCGGGTTTAGGAATTCTTCGGATCGTCGGGCAGCGTCGCCCTCAGGAGCGGCAGGAGGACGCGGTGCAGGTTGAAGCGGGCGTCCAGGTCCGCGAACAGGGCGTGGTGACCCCACATCACGCGTTGAACGATGAGATGTTCCGGCGAGAGGCGCAGGCGGCCGGCCCGTCGTGAAAATTCGGCCACCTTTCCCATTTCGTTGTGAAGGAAAGACCGGGTGTAATGGAAGTCCCGGTCTTCGATCCATGGGGCGTAGGGCCCGCTCCGCAAGAGCTCCAGGAATTCCCGGTAATCCTCCGTTCGGTCGAACTCGTAGCCCATCAGGCGCGCCATGGCGGTGAACGTCTCCAAATCCCGATCGTGGGCCGCGAGCGCCTGCCGTTTGGACGCGTTGATGAACGCCGCCGGCCACCGGCGGCTGAATCCGAAATCCAGGCAGGCGACGCGGCCGTCGGCCAGAAAAAGATAATTGCCCGGGTGCGGGTCGCCGTTGTAGATCGCGTGGCGGTGGATGGCGGTGACGGCGAACCGCGCGATCGCCAGCGCGGCGCGGTTTTTCTCCTCGGCGGACGCGGCGTCGCGGAAGTCGACGAACGAGCGCCCTTCGATGTAATCCATGGTCAACACGTCCCGGGACGAAGCGTCGGCGTGCACCCGCGGAATCACGAGCGCCGGGTCGTCCCGGAACGCCTCCCGAAACAAAGTTTGATTCTCGGCCTCCTTGGCGAAATCGCATTCCGCCGCGAGCAGGGCGCTGGTTTCCTTCAGCAACGATCGCGTGTTGGACACGACACGCAGGCGGCGGTCGACCCACGGCGACAAGACCCGGAGGAGGCGCAGGTCCGACCGCACCGCCGACTCGATGCCGGGGTACTTCACTTTAACGACCACCCGCTCGCCCGTTTTTCGCCGGGCGATGTGGATCTGGGCGATGCTCGCGGCGGCCAAGGGAGCGTCCTCCCAATCCGTGAAAAGCGCTTCGAGGGAATTCCCGAGCGAGAGTTCGGCGTGGGCCCGGATCGCCCGGGCGTTCATCGCGGGAGCGTGGTCCTGCAACGACGCCAAGAACGCCCGCGCCTCGGGCGGCCAACGGTCGTTGAGGTAACTCGCCATCTGGCCGAATTTCATGAGCGGCCCCTTCAGCGCCCCCAATCGTTTTTGAAGGAACCGGCTCAGAGCCGCCGTGTCCTTTCGCTCGGCCTCGGCGCGGTGTTCGGCGACGCGCGCCGACGCCCACGACCAGAATTTGGCCCTCAGGCCGTGCGCGGCGATCCGGAGCGCCACCTCGGCGGCCACTCCCCAACGCCCAAGCCCGGTGCGCGGGCCCCGCGTGGCGGGCCCGGTCGATCGCTGGCGCGCCCATTGGCGGTAGACCTCAAGGGGCCAGGCCGGGGCGCCTCCGAACGGATCGTGGTCCAGGCCGCCCAATTGCAGGAAAACGCGCAGGTCGTCCATGTCCCGCCGTTGGTCCCGGGGCAGGTTTTCGACCTTGTCCCGCAGGCGCTCCCGAAGGGGTCCGGGCAAGGGCCGATCCGGCGTCTGGATGACCACCAGCATGGGGACCTTGAACGTGCTGTGAACGGTCGTTTCCGGCAGGCATTCGCCGGCGATGGCGCGGTAATCCTCCAAACGAAAAGCGGCCCGCAGGGACCGTTCGTAATCCAAGGTCAAAAGCGGCGATTGCGCGTCCGCTTTGTCGAAGGCGAAGGTCAGCATGGAGAAGGGGGACTTTAAACGCCCAAAATCCACAAGGAACACGGCGCCCCCGGGGGTCCGCACCCGGGCGATTTCGCGGAACACGGCGCGCAGCTCTTTGTCCGTGGGCATGTGGTGCAGCGCCATGACGCTCATGACCCCGTCGAAGCTGTGATCGGGGAATTCCAGCCGCGTGGCGTCGCCCCGAACGAAGTTCACGTTGCGCACACCCCGCTCGGCGGCGTACCGGCGGGCCTCCGCCAGCATGCTTTCCGAGAGGTCGACCCCCGTGAAGGCGACGTCGGGGCAGAGCTCCGCCAATTGAACCAACTGGGTGCCCGGGCCGCACCCCAGGTCAAGGACCCGCCGTGCGCCGTGCAGCGCGACGCAAGCGCGGCCGCAATAAAAGAGGTAGTAGGCCTCGGCCGGGCCCCCCCGCCGACCCGCGTGGGTGAACGCGCGGACCGCCTCCGGATCGTCCATGACGAGGTCCGGTTCGGGCTCCCGGGGGTGGACGCGGGTGGAAAAGATTTCCCGCAGGAACGTCGGCAGAAGGGACAGGCGCGGCAGATTCACGGTCCTTCATTCTAAGTCGAATCCCGCCGCGCGTCCACCCCCGGGCGCGGGTTCCGGCGCCGGGGGGAAGTTGGTATGATATGGTTTTAATCCCTTCGGAGAGGTCCATGATCCAGGCGGCGTTATCGAAATTGATCGAGAGGTCCGATTTGACCTTCGATGAGGCCCGCGCGTCGGTGCTGGATATTTTTTCCGGCGCCACACCGCCCTCGGTGATCGCGGGGTTTTTAATCGCCCTGCGCGCCAAAGGCGAGACCGTGGATGAAATCGCCGGCGCGGCGGACGCCATGCGACACGCGGCCACGCGCATTCACCCCGCCGGCCGGCCGGTGGTGGTGGACACCTGCGGGACGGGCGGGGACCGGCAGGGGAGTTTCAATATCTCCACCGCGGCGGCGTTCGTGGTGGCCGGCGCGGGGGTGCCCGTGGCCAAGCACGGCAACCGCTCCATCTCGTCCAAATGCGGCAGCGCCGATGTGTTGGAAGCCCTGGGCGTGAACATCGACCCCGGTCCGGCCGTCGTGGAAAAGTGCCTGCGGGACATCGGGATCGCCTTCCTGTTCGCTCCGGCGTTCCATCCGGCCATGAAACACGCGATGCCCGTTCGCCGGGAATTGGGGGTCCGGACGGTGTTCAACCTCCTGGGTCCTCTCACGAACCCGGCGGGCGCCACGGCCCAGGTGATCGGGGTGTTCTCGGCGGCCATGGCCGAAACCATCGCCCGGGTGTTGGTGCGGTTGGGCACACGGTATTCCCTGGTGGTGCACGGGTCCGGGCACGACGAAATCGTGCTCTCCGGCACGACCGATTGCGTCGAAATTATGGACGGGCGGGTCCGCAAAAGAAAGCTTGCGCCCGCCGATTTCGGTTTTAAGCGCCACGCCCCCGGCCTGCTGGCCGGGGGGGACAAAGAAGACAACGCCGAGATCCTCCGCCGTGTGTTGTCCGGCGCGCCGGGCCCGGAGCGGGACGCGGTCGTCGCGAACGCGGCGGCCGCCCTGTGGGTGGCGGCCCGGGCGGGCGGGCGCGCCGACCTCAAAACCCTCAAGGAGGCCCGCCGGGTGGCGGAAGCCTCCATCGACAGCGGAGAGGCCCGGGGAAAATTGAAGAAATTGGCCGCTCTGAGCAATGCCCCCCGGTGAGGGGGAACCGTCGTCCATGAACGCGATCCTGAACGACATCCTTCAGCGAACCCGCGCGGATTTGGCCGGGCGGCGAGCGGGGCGGCCCGCGGCGATTGTGGAAAAAGCGGCCGCGACGGCGCCTCCGCCCCGTTCGTTCTCGGAAGCGGTGCGGCGCGGCGGGGGCATCGGTGTGATCGCCGAGTTAAAGGCCCAAAGCCCCTCCGCCGGCCATTTGCGGCCGGATTACGACGTGGCCGCCGGCGCGGCGGCGTACGCCCGGGCGGGAGCGCGGGCGTTGTCGATTTTAACGGAGCCGCATTTTTTCGGGGGTCGTCCGGAACACCTCGCGGAGGCCCGGCGCGCGTGCGATCGGCCGTTGTTGCGGAAGGATTTTGTGATCGATTCCTACCAGGTGGTCGAAGCCCGCGCTCACGGAGCCGACGCGGTGTTGTTGATCGTTCGGCTTCTGGATGACGCGATGTTGACGGTCCTTCTGGCCGAAACCCATCGGTGGGGCATGGAAGCCCTGGTGGAGGCGCACACCGCGCCGGAGGTGGAGAGGGCCCTCCGGACGGGGGCCCGGATCATCGGCCTCAACAGCCGCGACCTCGACACGCTGCGCATGGATCCGGGAGCTTTCGCCCGTTTGGCGGTGGGTGTCCCCGCGGACCGCACCCTCGTGGCCGAAAGCGGCATCAAAACCCCGGACGACGTCCGCGCGTTAAAGCCGTTGGGGATCCACGCGGTTCTCGTCGGCGAATCGTTGCTTCGGCAGCCCGATTTGGAAAAGGCGGCCCGCGTTTTGGTGGACGCCGGAAAGAGTTGACCCATGACAAAAATAAAAATATGCGGCGTGACCAACGAAGAGGACGCGACCTGGGCCGTCAACCTGGGGGCCCATTACATCGGCCTCAATTTTTGCAAGGAGAGCCCCCGCAAGGTGTCCCCCGAACAGGCGGCCAAAATCGCGCGGAAGGTGCCTTCCTTTGTGCCCACGGTCGGCGTATTTGTCGAGCACACCGTGCCCGAAATACTCAAGATCGCGCAAAAGGTGGGGTTGACGGGCGTTCAACTGCACGGCGACCAGACCCCCGAGGACGCGCGGGCCCTCTCCGAAAAACTGGAGGTTCTTCTGATCAAGGCCTTCCGCGTGGGCGGGGAGGCCGACCTCGAACAACTGGCGGCGTACAAAGACGTCGTCGGGTATTTCCTGTTGGACGCGCGCGTGGAGGGGGTCGCGGGGGGAACCGGGCAGACCTTTCCCTGGGATTTGGCCGTCCGGGCTCGGGCCTTCGGGAAACCCCTCTTTCTGGCCGGCGGCCTCACGCCGGACAATGTGGCCCAGGCGGTCGAGGCGGCCCAACCGTTCGCCGTGGACGTGGCCAGCGGGGTGGAGAAATCCCCCAAGCGGAAGGATTTCGATCGCATGAAAAAATTTATCGACGAGGCGAAGAACGCATGAAGCTCAAAGACCTTCCCGATCGCCGCGGGTATTTCGGCGCCTACGGGGGCCGGTGGGTCCCCGAAACCTTGATGGCGCCCCTGGCCGAGTTGGAAGCGGCCTTCCGTCGTTTTCGGCGGGACCCCGCGTTCCGAGCGGAATTGGATGGGTTGTTGCGGCGCTTCGCCGGCCGGCCCACGCCGTTGCTGCTCGCAAAAAACCTGACGACCCGTTTGCGCGGTCCCCGGATTTATTTGAAGCGCGAGGATCTCTGCCACACCGGGGCCCACAAGGTCAACAACACCCTGGGGCAAACCCTGCTCGCCAAGCGACTGGGCAAGCGGCGCGTGATCGCCGAGACCGGCGCGGGGCAGCACGGTGTCGGAACGGCAACGGCCTGTGCGCTTTTGGGGATGGACTGCGAGGTGTACATGGGCGCCGAGGACATGAAGCGCCAGGCCCTCAACGTGTTACGCATGCGCAGCATGGGCGCCAAAGTCATCCCCGTTCTGTCGGGGTCCCGCACTTTGAAAGACGCGGTGAACGAGGCCATGCGCGATTGGGTGACCAACGTGCGCACGACGTTTTACTGCCTGGGCTCCGTCGTCGGGCCCCACCCGTACCCGTGGATGGTGCGCGAATTTCAAAGCGTGATCGGCCGCGAGGCGTTGCGCCAACACCGGGCCGCCGAAGGCCGCGACCCCGACGCCCTCGTGGCCTGCGTGGGGGGGGGGTCGAACGCCATCGGCCTTTTCGCCCCGTTTTACAACTTGCCGAAGGTTAAGTTTTTCGGGGTCGAGGCCGGGGGCGACGGGCTGTCCACCGGTCGCCATTCCGCGACCTTGTGCACGGGTTCGCCCGGGGTGTTGCACGGCGCGCGCACGTATTTGATGCAGGACGCCGACGGCCAGGTTCTGGAGACGCATTCGATTTCGGCCGGGTTGGACTACCCCGCGGTGGGGCCGGAGCACGCCTTTTACAAGGATTCCGGTCGCGCCACCTATGTCGCCGCGACGGACAGGGAGGCTCTGGCGGGTTTTCGCCTCCTTAGCGAAGCCGAGGGCATCGCCCCCGCCCTGGAATCCGCCCACGCCCTGGGGTTCCTTCCCCGGTTGGCCCGTCGGATGGGCGCTCGGCAGACGGTCGTCCTTTGTCTCTCCGGTCGCGGCGACAAAGACATGGAACAGATCGGCCAAAACCTTAAGGACCTCGCCAACCCACCCGCCCAATAATTTCCCTTGCGGGGGCCCTTCGCCCAAGGTAAAAGTAAAGGATGCCCCCCGCACGCGTCCTCTTTGTGGCCGAAGCGGTCAGTCCCATCCACCCCGGATGGATGCTGACGCTGGCCCGCTCACTGGACCCGGCCCGGTTTTCACCGGTGCTGGCTTGGCACCCCCGCTACAACGCCCAATTGGGACCGCTGGAGTTCCCTTTCTTCCCCTTGCCCACCATTTTGCCGCGGCAGTTTTTCGGCGGCCTGTCCCAGTTCCATTTCTATTTCGGGGACGCGAACATCGAGCATTACGTCGCCTGGGACCTCGAGGTGTTCCGGGAAGCCGCGCCCGATGTGGTGGTCGGGGGGGTTCGGCCTTCCTTGGTCACAAGCACGGCGGTGGCGCGTCTGCCTTACGTCAATATCGTCGGCGCCCACTGGAGCCCCTACGCCCGTGATTTTTGGTCTTGGCTGAACCGACGGGTGGAGCACCGCCTGCGGACGTTGTCCCGCCAAATCGTGCTGAGTTTGTTGCAGCCCTTCATCTCCCATCGGGCATCGCGGGGGCTCATTCGCGTCGGAGCCCAATTCGGCTACGAGCCCAAAGAGCAGGAAATATCCCGTTTGCTTTCCCGGGGGGATTGGGTCCTCTACCCCGATGTTCCCGAAGTCGTGCCGACCCGCGGCGCCCCCGCGAACCATCGGTACATGGGGCCCGTGGTCTGGCGCCCCCCCGTCGCGGGCGGCTCGCCTCCCGTCCCCGCCGGGGAGGGACCGTTGGTCTATGTCGATTTATCTCCCGCGGGGACGGACGCCTTGATGGAAAAAGTCCTGCGCGCCTTGGACCGTTTGGGGGCGCGGGCCCTGGTCGCTTCACCGGACCGATCCCTTTTTGGGGGTCACCGCCGGGCCCATTTTCAGTTTCCGTTGCCGGGTCCGGACGTCGTGCCCGGGGTGGACGTCGTTGTTTGCGGCGGGGGCATCGGCACGGCGATCCCCGCCCTGCTGGCGGGAATTCCGCTTTTGGGGTTGAGCGGCAACATTGATCAAGGCATTTACATGCAGCATGTCGTTTCGAAAGGGTTGGGATTGCATCTGCCCGCCGCGCGGGTCACGGAGGACGGCGTTGTCGCCGCCCTGCGGACCCTTCTGGACAAACCGGCGTTTCGCGATCGCGCGAAGAAGGTCTCGGCCGCCATGAAAACCCGGCGGGACCGGAATATCCTGGCGGAAACGCTTGACCGATGCTTGGAAAACCGCGGCCATCGCGCGCCCCCTTGTTTGGAACGGGTTTTGGGAACGCCGGCGCCCGTCCGGCCGCTGTCCGACAAGGAGGCCCACGAGCTCGCCAACGCGGCGCTTTGGGCTCCCAGCGCCGGCAACAGCCAACCTCTCTTGTTCCGGGAGGTGGACGGCGGCCTGGAGGTACGCGTCGACCCGTTGCGCAACAACCGGTTTATGGACACGGCCAACAGCGATTTGTGGATCGCGCTCGGCGCCGCCATCGCCAACATGGAAGCGGTGGCGAATCAGAGGGGGGAGGGAGTGGTGACGCGGCTGTTCCCCCGGGACGCCCGCGGTGGCCTCTTGGCCCACGTCGACCGCACCGACCTCGGGGGAGACGCCGGCGCGCTGGCCCCGTGGATTGAGCGAAGGGTGACCAACCGCCGTCCCTACGCCCCGGACCCCTTGCCCAAGGATCTCTTGTCGGCTCTGGGGGTCTGGGCCATTTCCTCGGACGTGCGATTGGCGTGGATCACCGACCGCGCCGCGGTCGACGACACGGCGGGGGCGTTGTCGGTCTTCGACCGCATGACGCTGCACAACCGTCTGGTGGGAAGAACGATTTTGCGGTGGGTGCGCACGCCCACCGAAGAAGGACGGGGGGACGGGTTGAGTTACGATTCCCTGGAGCTCGGCCCCTTGGAGCGTGCCGTCATGGGGTTTGTTCAGTCCCGTGGGGGCGCGTGGGTCGGGCGTTGGGTGGCGGGGCGGGTGGCGGCGAACTCCCGGGATCGTTGCTCCGCCAGCGGCGCCCTCGGGGTCCTGACCGTCGGGAATTGGGACGCCGGCGCGATGGTGGAAGGCGGGCGGGCGTTTCAGCGGTTGTGGCTCGCCGCCGCGCGCGCGGGTCTTTCGGTCCACCCGTTGGTGGGTATGGTGCTTTTTGAAATGCGCCGACGGCTCGCGGCCGAAGCCGGCGTGTCGCCCCGAGAAAAAGAGTGGCTGGAGGCGGCGCGGGCCACGATCGTGCGGCACGCCCCGGAATTCGCCGATCGCGTCCCCTTGGTTGTCTTTCGATTGGGGTATTCGTCGGCGCCGACGGGACGCTCCTACCGCCGTCCTTTGGAAGACGTCTACGGTTCACGGTCCATCGAGATCGCTCCCCTCGGTTAGGAATCCCGGGCCTTTCCCAGCAAACCGAAACGCGCGAGCTCCCGCAGTGTCCGCGCGTAGGGGAGCCCTCCGCGCGGGACTTGCCGCATCGCCCATTCCGCAAATTCTTTGAGGCCGCGTTCCAACGATACCCGGGGACGGAACCCCAACATCCGTCGCGCCCGCCGGAGGTCCGCCGTGCAGGCGAGGATGTCGCCCACCCGATAGAGACCTTCGTCGCGGAAGACCGCCGGGCGGCCGATGGCCCGCCCGAGCGCCGCGGCCAGGGTTCGCACGGAGACCGCCCGCCCGCCGCCGATGTTGATCGGACCGTCGGTGGCGGCGCGCCGCGACAAGGCGGCGTGGTTGGCCCGGACCACGTCGTTCACGTGAACGAAATCCCGGGTCGGTCGGCCGCGCTCGTAAAGATCGACGGGCGCGCCCGCCATGAGACGATTAAAAAAAACGGTCGCCACACCGGTGTAGGGGTTGTGGAGCGACTGGCCGGCCCCGTAAACGTTGAAATACCGGAGGATCACCACCGGAACACCGTGGCTCCGGGCCGCTTCCCGGCAGAGGTCTTCTTGGTGTTTTTTCGTCACCGCGTAAAGGGAGCGGGGGTCGGTGGGCTGGTTTTCGTCGCAGAGGGCCGAATCGACGCGGGATCCGCACCGCGGGCATTTCAAATCAAAATCGCCGCGGGCGAGGTCCCCGGGGTTTCGTTCCGCGGGGCGGATCGGGCCGTGTCGCGGGCAACGGACAGGGCCTTCCCCGTAAACCGCCCGCGAAGAAGCGAGGATCAACCGGGGGGGGCGGGCCCGGCGCACGATCCCGTTCAGGAGGGCGGCGGTTCCCCCGACGTTCGTGTCGACGTATTCGGCGATTTGGTATTGGCCTTGGCCCGTGCCGGTGCGGGCCGCGAAATGAAACACCGCGTCGATGTCCCCCAGCGCCCGGTTCACCGTTCGGGCGTCGCGCACATCGCCGCGGACGGTCTCGACCCCCCGCGGCAGGTCCCGGGGAAAACCCGCGCGCGGGCCGTGTATCTGCGGGTCGAGGACGTCCAAAACGCGGACGCGGTGGCCGGCCGCGTCGAGGCGGCCGGCCGTGCGCGCGCCGATGAAACCGGCGCCTCCGGTGATCAAAACGCGGGCCATGCGACCCCAGTATACTAACCCGTCCCTGATTTCGGCTATATTCTGGGAGCCCCCTTTTGCCCGGGTTCAAGGCGCGACGAGGGCGCGATGCGGGCCATCGTAACCGAGGAGCAACGCAGAAGCAGGGCAAAAGGGGGCTCCCCCTTCGGGGCCGGGCGCTTTTGCGCGGCGAGCGGCGTCGCTCGTCAGTTACATACTCCCGGTATGCGCCTTCCTCGCTCCTTGTCGCCACACAAAATCGCCCGGCCAGAATGTAACCTAAATCAGGGACGGGTTAGTAAAGCGGGGTCGATCGCCCGGCAAGGGGCGCGCCGACCCGCCCTTGCGGATCGTCGGAGCCCGTGTTAGGCTTGAACGGTGAGCGTCGCCCGAATTCTGTTCGTCGCGGAAGCCGTCACCCTGGCCCACGTGGGGCGCGCCCTCGCCTTGGCGCGCCTGTTGGACCGGTCCCGGTTTGAGCCGCTCTTCGCGTGGCACCCCCGGTTCAACCGTCTTTTGGGGCCGCTGCCGGGCGAATACTACCCCATCCACAGCGTCTCGGCCGAATTCTTTCTCGATCGTCTCCGGGCCGGGCGCCCCCTGTACGACGCCCGCACCATCGAAATTTACGCCGCCTGGGAACTGGAAATTTTTCGTGAAGCGCGGCCGGACGTGGTGGTCGGGGATTTTCGGCTGTCCCTATTGACCAGCGCGGCCGTGACGCGGTTGCCGTACGTGAACGTCGTCAACGCCCATTGGAGCCCCCACGCCGCGCCGCGGTTCCGGGTGCCCGAGACGTCCTTGGCGCGTCGGGTTCCGCTGCCGCTGGCGCAAACCGCTTTCGATCTTGTCCGTCCCTGGGCCTTTCGCGCCCACGCGCGGGACTTCAACCGGTTGAGCCGCAAATTCGGAGGACCCCATTGCGGAGGGGACCTCAGGGCCATTTATTGCGCCGGCGACCGGACCCTTTATCCGGACATACCGGAAATCACCCCGACGCGCGACTTGCCGTCCTCCCACCGTTACCTCGGTCCGGTGGTCTGGTCCCCCGCGGTGGCGACGCCGCCGATCCTGCGGGGGCTCCCCCGGGACAAACCGGTGGTCTACGTGGCGTTGGGTTCTTCCGGTAACGAGAGGCTGCTGCCGTTGATCCTGAAGGCGCTGGCCGGTCTTCCGGTCCGCGTGTTGGCGGCGACGGGGGGGAAAATTCGAACCGAGCCGGCGGGACCGGACCAGCACCTCGTCGATTTCCTTCCGGGCGACGCGGCCTGCGCCGCGGCCGATCTCCTTGTTTGCAACGGCGGGGTGGCCAGCGCGCAGCAAGCGTTGGTCGCGGGGATTCCGGTCGTGGGCATCGCCTCCAACATGGACCAATTCCTTTATATGGAGTTTGTGGAGAAATCCGGGACCGGGGTGCTGTTGCGATCCGATCGACTGACACCCGCCGCCGTGACCCACGCCGTGCGGGAGGCCCTCGCCAACGGGTCGCGGCGGGACCGCGCCCGCGCCTTGGCGGCCGTGGCCGGGCGATACCGGCCCGGGGAAATACTGAACGAGACCGTCGACGAGCTCGCGCGACGGGGCGGCGCGCGTTCGTCGGTTTCGCCGACGCCCCCGGCCGCGCCCTCCCCCGAGGAGGCTTTGCCGTTGGAAGCGCCGGAAATCGTCCAGGAATTGGTCCGGGCGGCGATCCTGGCTCCGTCCTCGGCCAACTGCCAACCCTGGCGGTTCGCCTGGGACGGGGATGCCCTGGAGATTTTCATCGATCCCATGCGATCGAACCCGTTTTTTGATTTTGTCAACGTTGACACTTGGATCGCCTTGGGGGGGGTGTTGGCGAACATGGAGGCCGTCGCCGCCCGCCGCGGTTTGGGTTTGTGGGTGGAGACGTTTCCCGAGGACGCCCGCAACGGATTGTGGGCCCGGGTCCGGGCCACCAACCGTCCGTCGGAGTCGGGCCCTCTCGCGGACATGATCCCGGCGCGCGCGACGAACCGGCGGCCCTATCGTCGGACCCCGGTGCCACCGGACGCGCGGGCCGAGTTGGAGCGTTGGGCGGCGGCCCCGGGGCTCCGTTTGGATTGGATCGACACCCCCGCGGGCATCTCGGAAGCCGCCCGCGCCCACGGGTTGTTCCACCGGCTTCTGTTCGACAACCCCGGCATTTGGCTCAGCATCGCCCCCTGGATCCGCCGCACCGAGGACGAAGAGTACTCCCGAAGGGACGGCATGGGGCTGCGCTCCCTGGAACTGGGCCCGGTGGTTCGGTGGATTTTTCGTCGTCTCCTGGGCCCCGGGGGGGGCTTGTTGGCTCGCTGGCTGGGGGCGGCGCGCTGGGCCGAGGCCGGGGCCCGACGGGTGGGGGAGGCGGGGGGCCTTTACGGGTTGATCACGGCCGAGGCCATGGCCCCCGGTCCCTTCTTGGATGGGGGGCGCGCGTTTCAGCGGCTGTGGCTCGCCGCCACGGCGCGGGGTCTGTCGATTCAACCGCTGGCGGGCGTTTTGTTGCTCGATTACCGGCGACGGTTCGCCGACGGAGGGGGGTTCAGCGACCGCCAACGCGCGGTCGTCGAAGAGGCCGCGGCGGCCCTGACGCGCGGGACACCGGCGTTCGCCCAACGGGTCCCGGTGATGTTTTTCCGCGTGGGCTACGCCGACCCGCCGTCCGCGCGGGCGATGCGCCTGCCCCTCGAGTCCGTCTTCCTCGACAAACGGGGGAAATGGGGGACTTTCCTGCCGGCGGCCTCCCCGGCGCGGCGGGTGACCCCCGCCTTGCCCGGGCCGGCGCCGCGGCAGCGGCCGCGCCGGGTGCTCTTCATGGCCGAGGCCGTGACGGTCACTCACGTCGGGCGTCTTTTTAAATTGGCGGCCGGTCTCGATCGCTCGCGCTTCACGCCGCTCTTTGCCTGGGACCCCCGTTACAACACATGGCTGGGGAATTTCACCAATGAATTTTATCCTCTCCGGACCGTGTCGACCACCGACTTCCGCCAACGCCTCTACCGCGGGGCGCCCGTTTACGACTTCGCCCTGCTGGAGCGGTACGTCAGTTGGGATTTGGAGATTTTTCGCGAGAGCCGCCCCGATGTCGTGGTCGGGGATTACCGCCTGTCCCTGGGCACGAGCGCCCAATTCGCCGGCATCCCTTACGTTAATATTATCAACGCCCATTGGAGCCCTTACGCGCGGCCGCGCTTTCGCGTTCCCGAAGGCCCCGTGACCCATCGGTTCGGTGTGTGGCCGGCCCAACTTGTTTTCGACGCGTTGCGGCCGATTTTTTTCCTGCGCTACGCCCACGACTTCAATCGGCTGAACGCGAAATTCGGACGTCCGGAGTTTGGCCACAGTTTGCAAGAAATATATTGTCACGGGGACATCACCCTGTACCCGGACTTCCCGAGCGTGGTGCCCGTCGAATGGTTGCCGGTGTCCCACCGTTACATGGGGCCTGTGGTCTGGTCACCGAATTTGCCTTTTCCCGAGGAATTGTCGCGGCCGGCGGCCGGGAAAAGAACCGTCTACGTGAATTTGGGAACCTCGGGGAACGCGACCGTCTTGCCGGCGGTGCTTGCGGCCCTCGCGCGCCGGCCGACCCGGGTGGTTCTCGCCACCGCGGGGGCGGAGCCGCCGGCCAATCCCGATCCGTCCCGGTTGGAATTGCACGTCCTTCCTTTCGTCCCGGGCGACAAGGCCTGCGCGGGCGCGGATCTGGTGGTTTTCAACGGCGGATCCGCGGGGGGACAGCAGGCGTTGTTGGCCGGAAAACCCGTTTTGGGTTTGCCGTCCAATTTGGACCAGTTCCTTAACATGCATTTTATCGAAGCCGCGGGGTTGGGGCGCCTGCTCCGTCCGGAATGGGCAACCCCGGCGCGGATCGCGGCCGTTTTGGACCAAATGTTCGAGGACACCGGCTTGTTCGAGCGCGCGCGGCTTTTCGCCGCCCGCGGCACTCCCATGGACGCCGACCGGGTTCTGGCCGAGGCGTTGGAGGGGGTCTTGGCGGGGCGTCCCGCCATGGACAGTCCCGTTCCTCGCCCGGCGCCCGCCGCGTCCCCCGCCGTCCCCCCGCTTCCCCCCGCTTTGGGGCGCGCTCTCGTGGAAGCGGCCGTGCGGGCCCCCTCCGTGGGCAACAGCCAGCCCTGGCGGTTCTCCTGGGACGGGACCTCCGTCGGCGTCCACGTTCAACCCGACCGCGCCAACCCTTTTCTCAACTACACGAACCCCGACACCTGGGTCGGCCTGGGGTGTGCTTTGGCCAACATGGAGGTGGCCGCGGCGGCCCGCGGGTACCGCACGGAGGTGGAGATGCCCGAGGACGCCCGGGGCGCTCTGGTCGCGCGGGTGCGACCCGTGCCCGGATCGCGCACGGACCCGTCGTTGGAGGCCGTGTTGTCGGCGCGGGTGACCAACCGGTTGGCTTACGACGCGCGGCCTTTGTCCGCGGCCCACCGCGACGCGCTTTTTTCAGCGGTGGCGCCGTTTGAACCGGACGTGCGCATGGAGTGGGTGGACACCCCGGCGTCCCGCGATGTCGTGGCCAACGCCATGGCGGTCTACAACCGGGTGTTGTTTGAAAACGACGGTTTGTTGACGTCCTTTCTCACCTGGTTGCGCCGGACGCCGGCCGAGGCCGAGGCCACCCGAGACGGTCTTTCTTTGGAAAGTCTGGAGTTGGGGCGTTTGGGCGGGGCGCTGTTCACCCTGGCCGCCTCGACCTGGCGGGCGCCTTTGTTGGCGTGGACAGGCCTGTTCTCCCTGTTTCAAAAAGGGTCCGCCGCCCGGTCCCGCCGCTCCGCGGCCTTCGGCATGCTCAGCATCCCGCTGAACGATGTCGAGAGCCTGGTCACGGCCGGCCGAGCCCTGGAGATCCTCTGGCTCAAAGCCACCCAACGGGGGCTGGCGTTCCAACCCTTGGCGGGTCCGCTGCTATTGATGTCGCGCATGCGGTTTTCCGGCGGGGCGGGGCTCACGGCCCGGCAACAACGCCTGGCCCACCGCATGATGGCCGACCTGGGCCGCGTCTTCCCGTTTTTTGACACCCGGTGCCCGGCCGTCTTCTTCCGGGTGGGCCACGCCCCGGCGCCCACGGCCCGGTCCCTGCGGCATTCGGTCGACAGCCTTTTCACCGATCTCACGACGAAGTGACGTTGTTCCGGCGGCGGATTCTTACTAGAATACGCTCCCGTCGACATGAGAACCCTTTCGAACCGCATCGACCGCGCCTTTGACGCCCTGCGCCGCCAAAAGCGCAAGGCGCTCATCGCCTATCTCACCGGGGGTTTCCCGACCCTGGCGGCCACGGACCGCGCGGCGCGAAACTTGGCCGCCGCCGGGGTGGATTTGCTGGAAATCGGCGTGCCGTTTTCGGACCCCATCGCCGACGGGCCGACGCTCCAATATTCCGCTCACAAAGCGCTGGAGAACGGAACGACCCTGGCGCGCCTGTTGGAATGGGCGGGGCGATTTCGCCGTCGGTCGTCGATCCCCTTGGTGTTCATGACGTACATGAACCCCGTCCATCGGTTCGGTGTCGCCCGGTTCGCGGCGGCCGCCCGCCGGGCGGGCGTCGACGGGGTCATTGTCCCCGATTTGCCCCTGGAGGAGGCCGCCGTCCTTGAAAAGCCGCTCGCCGCGGCCGGTCTGGCGCTGATCCATCTGGTGGCCCCCACGACGCCCCCGGCGCGCCGCGCGCGGATCGCCGCCCGGACCCGGGGGTTCCTCTACGCGGTTTCCCTCACCGGAGTCACGGGCGCCCGGGCCGCCCTGCCCCGGGATCTGGAGGCGTTCGTTCGGGACGTGAAGCGCCGGTCCCCGGCGCCGGTGGCCGTGGGCTTCGGCATTTCGACCCCGGCGGCCGCGGCGCGCGTGGCCCGGGTTGCCGACGGCGTCATCGTCGGTTCCGCCCTCGTCCAGCGCCTGCGGGACCGGCGGCCGCTGCTCCCTTTTGTGCGTTCCTTGCGCCGCGCGTTGGACGGCGCTCCATCTTCTTTCTATCGAGGAGGCCCCCATGGCCGTTGATGAATCGGGACAAAAGAAACGTGTGCCCCACGGACTTTGGACGAAATGCCCCAAGTGCGAGCAAATCATTTACAACAAAGAGCTCGCCAAAAACCTGAAAGTGTGCCCGAAGTGCCATTACCCCCTGCGCACCAGCGCTCGGGAACGGCTGGCGCAACTGGTGGACGAGGGCACCTTCGAAGAGATCGGCGCTTCCCTGGCGGCCGCGGACCCGTTGGGGTTCGTCGACACGGCGGCCTACGCGGACCGCATCAAGGAAAGCCGTAAAAAAACCGGGGAGCGCGACGCCATCCTGGCCGGGGTCGGCGCCGTCGCCGGCCAGCGGGTGGCCCTCGCGGTGTTGGATTTCGGGTTCATGGGCGGCAGCATGGGCAGCGTGGTGGGGGAGAAAGTGACCGAAACCATCGAACGCGCCATCGCCGACAAAATCCCCGCCCTGGTGGTCTCCGCCTCGGGCGGCGCCCGCATGCAGGAAGGCATCTTGTCGTTGTTCCAAATGGCCAAAACCAGCGCGGCCCTGGGGCGGTTGGAGAAGGCCCGCTTGCCGTTCATTTCTCTCGTGACCGACCCCACCACCGGGGGGGTGACCGCCAGTTTCGCCATGCTGGGCGACGTCATCCTCGCGGAGCCCAAGGCCCTGGTGGCCTTCGCGGGGCCCCGGGTGATCGAACAGACCATTCGGCAAACCTTGCCCCAGGGTTTCCAGCAATCCGAGTTCCTTCTGAAACACGGCATGGTCGACATGGTGGTCGACCGGGCCCACTTGAAAGAACGTCTCGGTCGTTTGTTGGCCTTTTTCATGGACGCCCGAAAAAACCTCGCCAAGTAGGTGGCCGCCCCGGCCCCCGTCATCCGGCCCGGCCTTTCCCGCGTGCGGGCCGCCCTGGACCGGCTGGGCCACCCCGAAGATTCTTTCGCCGCCGTTTTGGTGGCGGGCACCAACGGAAAGGGTTCCGTGGCGGCCCTCACGGCGTCCGCGCTCCGCGCCGCCGGACACCGCGCGGGACTCTACACCTCGCCCCATTTGGTCGCGCCGCAAGAGCGGATCCGGGTGGACGACCGGACCATCCCTCCCTCCGACGCGGCCCGTCTCGCGCGGAGGGCCCGCGCCGCCGCCCGCGGACTCACGGAATTCGAGGTCCAAACCCTCGTCGCTTTTCTTTGGTTCGCTGAAACCGGGGTTGACATCGCCGTTTTAGAGGCCGGCCTGGGCGGCCGATGGGACGCCACCAACGCCTTCCCCGCCCCCGAGGTTGCGGTGATCACCTCCATCGGCCACGATCACCGCGATTGGTTGGGGCCCACCTTGCGGCACATCTACCGCGAGAAACGGGAAATCGCCCGGCCGGGGACGGCCTTGATTCAAAATTTGCCCCGTTTTTTGTGGCCCGAAGCGCGCCGGTGGGCCGCGGCGACCGGGGTGCCGACCGAAACCCTGGGGTTGGATTTTCGCTGGTCGGCGGGTCGTTCGACCCCGGCGGGAGAAGCGTTCGCGCTGGACCCCGGCCGGCGGCCCCTGCGTGTGCCTTTTCGAGGGCCGCACCAGCGGGACAACGCGGCGATCGCCGCGCGGGTCATCGGCGCCCTGCGTCGCCGGGGGTGGTTCGTGCCGGACCGGGCGATGCGGCGGGGTTTCGCCGCGGCCCGTTGGCCGGGACGGTTCCAGGTCATCCGTCGGCGTCCCCCCGTCGTGGTGGACGGCGCGCACAACGCCGAGGCCGCGACGGCCCTGGCCCGCGCCTGGAAGACCGCCTTCGGTCCCCGCCGCGCGGCCTTGGTGTTCGCCTGCCTGAACGACAAGGACGCCCCGGCGATCGCGCGGGCGTTGTCCGGCGTGGTGGCGCGCGCGGTGACGATGGATTTGCCGACGCCCCGGGGGCGGTCGGCCCGGGACCTGGCGGCGCTGTGGTCCCGCCGCGTCCCGGCGGAAACCGCGCCCTCGTTCGCCGCGGCCTGGGAGCGGGTGAAAGGCGAGCCCGTCTTGATCGCGGGCTCGTTGTACCTGGCCGGGGCGGCGTTGAAACATTTCGGGAGGTGTCCATGAGGAAGGGCTTGCGGTTGGGCGTCGATCTGGGCGGCACGCGCGTCAAATTGGGGTTGGTCGACGAACGCGGGCGCGTTCTGGATCGCCGCGCCGTGGACACGGTGGCGGATCCCCGGGCCCTCGCGCGGGCGGTGTGGATCGCCGCCCGGCCCTGGATGGAGCGGGGGGTTCGGGGGACGGGGGTGGGCGTGGCGGGCGACGTGGACGCCGCCCGGGGTGTGGTCCGGTTGGCGCCCAATCTGGGATGGCGCGGGGTGTCGGTGGCCCGCCATTTCCGGGCGGCGGGGTGGACGGGTCCCCTTTGTTTCGAGAACGACGCCACGGCCGCGGCCTGGGGCGCCTACCATATGGAATTGCATTGCCGCGTGGGGTCGCTGGTGTTGATCGCCCTGGGGACGGGGGTGGGGGGCGGGTTGGTTTTTAACGGGGCTCTGTACCGCGGGGCCACCGGCTCGGCGGGCGAAATCGGCCACCTGGTGGTCGATCCGAAAGGGCCGCGCTGCGGGTGCGGCGGACGGGGTTGCCTGGAAACCTATTTGGGGGCGGTGGGGCTGTCCGCCGAGGCCGCGCGGCGCGACGCCGCGCGCGGCCGCAAAAACACCGACGTGACCCCGCTCGACTTGGCCCGCCGCGCCCGGCGGGGCGATCCGGTGGCCCGCGCCGTCTGGGACCGGGCCGGACGGGCCCTGGGCGCGGCCCTCGCCAATCTCGTCAACACGCTCAATCCGGAAGTGATCCTGTTCACGGGCGGGGTGGCGCGGGCGGCCCCGTTGTTCCTGCCCACCGCGCGACGGATTCTGCGCGCGACGGCTTTCCCCGCGCCGGCCCGGGCGGCGCGCTTTCGCGTCAGTCGGGACCCGGAGTCCCTGGGTCTGGTGGGCGCGGCGCTCCTGGTCGAATGAAAACATTTTGGCTCCTTTCGGTATTGGTCCTGGCCGGCGTGGGCGCGCGGGGCGCCGCTTCCGTCGATCTGTCAACGGGGACGGCCCTGTCCACGGCCACCCTCACCTGCGACGAGCTCGATTATTTCACCGAGGCCAACCGGCTCGAGGCGCGCGGAAACGCCGTTCTGACCTCGAGCGGCACCCGCCTTCGGGCCGACGCCTTGACCCTGGTCCCCGCCGCCCGGACGGCGGAGGCGTCGGGTCGGGTGGTTTTGAAGGACGATGTATTGACGCTGTTCGCGGACCGCGTTTCCTACGATTGGGCCCAAAGCACCGGATCGCTGCGGGAGGTCTTTATCCGTCAGGGATCCTGGCGCGTTTGGGGGCGCGAGGTCGAGCGCCTGGGGCCGGATCTCTTCCGTTTGCGCCGCGCCGCTTTCACGAGTTGCGACCGCGATCCGCCCCACTACCATTTCCGGGGGGGGAGCGCCGTCTACCGCGTCGACAAGCGGATGTCGGTGTCCAACGTCCGGTTCGCCCTGGAGAAAACCCCGCTGCTTTACATCCCTTTCTATTCCCGTTCGCTTCAGGACAACCGGTGGACTTTGACCATCGATCCGGGCAACAGCGCGCGGAACGGCCTGACCACCAAAACCCTTTTTTCCTACCCCCTCGGCAAGAGCGCGCGCGCCGGCGTCCTCTGGGACTACTTTTCGCGGGCCGGTCAGGGGCTGGGGGGCGAATTGACCTACGCCGATCCCGCCGCCCGCGGCTCCCTCAGCGCCTACATGATCCGCGATCGCATCGTGGACGAACAGCGGTGGAATGTGCGGTTCGCCCACTGGCAGCGGTGGTCGCCCCGCTGGCAGGTGCAATCCAACGTCGCGTTCCAGTCGGATGAGGAGGTGAACAACACCTTCGTCCGGGACGATTACCAGCGCCGCCGCCAGTTGGGCGAGTCCGATATCGCCTTCACCCACACGGCCCCCTGGTTCACGGCGCGGATCGTCGCCGAGCACGACCGGGCGCTGGACGACGCCCGGGACCGCTTCGTCACCGCGCGCACGGTCTTGCCCCGGTTGACGGCCCAAACGTCGGCACTGCGGGTGGGGCGCAGCAGTCTCTATTTCCAAGGATCGGCCAATTTTGAAAGTTTTTACGACCGCCCGGAGGCGGTCGCGGGCACGCCCAACCCCATCCTGCCGGGCAAGGACGCCGTCCGCCAAACGGCGGACACGACCGCGTCCCTCCGGTGGCGATGGCCCCTGGGCAAAACGATTTCGATCGAGCCGTCCGCGGGTTTGACGGAGCAATGGCAGTCCCACCGGGAGGAGGCGACCGCGCTGAATCCCAAGGATCTGTTGCAAGGGCGCGGGTTCACCGGGCTCAACTGGCGGCACCGCCTGACCCCCGCGCTGGATTACGACCTCACCCACCGATATCAGGTGCGTTGGCGGCCCGACACCTGGACACGCGACCACGCGGCGGTCGACGCGGGGCTGGAACGGAACGAAGTGTCTTTTTTCGGTTCGTGGCGGCCCTCGTCGGCGGCCTGGGCGCGATTGACCACCGCCTACGATTTTCGCGATGCCCCGGGGTTGGGGTTTCAATCGCCCCGCCAGCGGGTGACCCCGCCGAGCCTCGATGTGACGGTTCGCCCGTCACGCGCTTGGAGCGCCACGTGGCGGGAAACCCTGCAGCTTTACCCCACGCGAAAAACCCAAAGCCGTCAAATGGCGCTCCGCGCCGGGGCGACCGACCGGGCCTACCTTTCCTCGGGTTTCAGCTATAATGTGGGCCGAGCCGGGCAGTTGGATTTGAACCACGGGGCCGCTTTCTCGCTCACCCGGGGCTGGTGGCTCAGCGGGGACATTCATTACACGGCCGAGGGCGGCGGCCGGTTGCGCTACAACCACGTGGCATTCAAAGAAAAGAATTTCGTCGTCCGCCGCGACCTGCACTGTTGGGTGGTGCGCGTGACCTACCGGGAGCGCCCGGGCGTGAACGAATTGTATTTTCGATTGGATTTGAAAACCAACGCGCAAGCGCGCGCGGCGCGGCCGTCGGCGGGCGAAGAGCAGTATTACCCCGCCCGCGACAACCGGGGGGATTACTGATGCGATTGCTCGTGACGGGCGGCGCCGGGTTCATCGGTTCCCATTTCGTCCTTCATCGACTGGCCACCCACCCGCGGGACCGGGTGGTCACGCTCGACAAGCTGACCTACGCGGGCAATTTGGCCAATCTGGGCGAGGCGCGCCGTTCCCCACGCCACCGTTTTGTTCGCGGGGACATCGGCCACGCCGCGACGGTCCGGCGGGCCCTCGCGGGGGTGGACGCGGTGGTCCACTTCGCGGCCGAAACCCACGTCGACCGGTCGCTCCTCGACGCCGACGTGTTCCTCCAAACCAACGTGCAAGGCACCTACACCTTGGCCCACGCCGCCCGGGCCGCCGGGGTGCGCCGGTTTGTGCACGTGTCCACGGACGAAGTCTACGGGTCGGTGCCCCGGGGCCGGTCCCGCGAAACCGACGTTTTGGCTCCCACCAGTCCCTACGCCGCTTCCAAAGCCGCCTCCGATCAAATGGTCCTCAGCCTGTGGCGGACCTTCGGCGCCCCCGCGATCGTCACCCGCTGCACCAACAATTTCGGCCCCCGCCAGCACCCGGAAAAATTCTTGCCCCTCTTCATCACGAACGCGTTGGCGGGGCTCCCGCTGCCGCTCTACGGTCGGGGGGACAACGTGCGCAACTGGATCCACGTGCTGGACCACTGCGAAGCCATCGGCCGGGTGTTGGAGCGCGGCCGGCCCGGCGAAATTTACAACATCGCGGCGGACCGGGAACACCGCAACATCGACGTGGCGCGGGCCATCCTGCGCTGGACGGGCCGCCCGTCGTCGTTGTTGACGTTCGTGACGGACCGCACCGGCCACGACGCCCGCTACGCGCCGGACGCCTCCAAAATTCGGCGGCAATTGGGCTGGCGGCCGCGGCGTCCTTTTTCTTCGGAGTTGCCGCGGTTGATCGAATGGTACCGAACGAACGAATCCTGGTGGCGGCCCGTTCGCGGCGCGGCCTTCCGCCGGTATTACAAAAAACAATACGGAAAGCGGTGAAGACAACATGAAGCCGAAAAACGTGGCGGTCATCGGGGCGGGGTACGTGGGGTTGGTGACGGGCGCTTGCCTGGCCGAATTGGGGCACCGCGTCGTGTGCGTCGATTCGGACAAAAAGAAGGTGCAAACCCTGCGCAAGGGCGGGGTGCCGATTTACGAACCGGGCCTGCCGGAGCTGGTCGCGGTCCACCGCAAAGCCCGCCGGTTGACGTTCACGGGCCGCATCGAGGACGCCCTGCGGACGGCCGACGTCGTTTTCATCGCCGTCAACACGCCCCCGTCCCCCGACGGCGGCGCCGACCTCTCCTACGTGGAGGCCGTGGCGCGCCGGGTGGGGCAATTGCTCCACCGCTACACCGTCATCGTCGAAAAATCGACCGTCCCCGTGAACACGGGCGACCGCGTCCGCCAGACGCTCCTCCTGCACGGGAAAAAGAACGTTCCCTTCGATGTGGTGTCGAACCCGGAATTCCTGCGTGAAGGCACGGCGGTCTCCGATTTCATGAAACCCGACCGGGTCGTGATCGGCGTCGAATCGGCCCGGGCCGAGGCGGTGATGCGGGAGCTCTACGCCCCGTTGAAAGCGCCCCTGCTCGTGACCGACATTAAAAGCGCCGAGTTGATCAAGCACGCGTCGAACTCCTTTCTGGCCTTGAAAATCTCCTACGCCAACGCCTTGGCGACGCTCTGCGACCGCGTCGGCGCCGACGTTCAGCTCGTCACCAAGGGCATGGGGCTGGACCCCCGGATCGGCCCGTCCTTCCTGCGCGCCGGCCTGGGCTACGGGGGGTCCTGCTTCCCCAAAGACGTCGCCGCCTTCATCCACATGGCCGACGGCGTCGGATTGGACTTCAAGATTTTAAAGGCGGTGCGGGAGATCAACGACGCCGCCCGGGCCTGGGCGGTCGACGCCCTCAAAAAATCCCTGTGGACCCTGCGGGACAAGACGATCGCCGTCTGGGGTTTGGCTTTTAAACCCGACACGGACGACCTGCGGAACGCCCCCGCGCTCGACATCATCGCGCGGATCCAAGCCGAGGGAGGGCGCGTCAACGCCTACGACCCGGTGGCCATGACCAAGGCGCGGGCCCTCTTGAAGGACGTGCGTTTTTGCCGCAACCCCTACGACGCCGCCCGGGGGGTGGACGCGGTGGTGCTGGCCACGGAGTGGAAGGAATTCCGCGATGCGGACCTGGCCCGTCTGAAAGCGTTGGTGCGGACTCCGGTCTTTGTGGACGGGCGCAACGCCCTGTCCCCCGCGGCCCTGAGCGCGGCGGGGTTTCACGTTCACGCGGTGGGCCGGTCGGGCCGCTGATCCCCGCCGCCGTTCGGTTTTGTGAGTCGGCGCGCGCCGGCGAGTTTGGCCGGGGCGACGCTTTCGGGAGTGTGCGATGAGCCGATCCTCGAAGCCCAAATCCACGCGCGCCGGGAACGCCGGGGCCCTTCCGCGGCCCGCCGCCCGCACCGCCGTCCAATTGCTGCTCGCCTATCTGGAACAGGAGGGGGTCGACACCGTTTTCGGCATCCCGGGCGGGCCCTTGATGCCCTTTTACGAAGCGATGTTCGCCGGCGGGAAAATCCGTCCCGTGATCACCAAGCACGAGGAAGGCGCCGCGTTCATGGCCGACGGTTACGCCCGGGTGTCCGGACGGCTCGGCGTCTGCTGCGCCACCACGGGCCCCGGCGCCACCAACGCGCTGACCGGCATCGCTTGCGCCTACCGCGATTCGGTCCCCGTGCTGTTGCTCACCGCCCAGATCGCCCTGTCCGCCTTCGGCAAAGGGGCCGCCCAGGAAAGCTCGCCCCTCGGCATCGACATCGTCGACATGTACAAGGACGTCACCAAGGCCAGCGTGATGCTGATGGCCCCCGAAAAAATCGCCGAGGTGACGCGGCATCTTTTGCGCACCAGCCTCTCGGGCCGGTCGGGGCCGATTCATTTGAGTTTGCCCGCGGACATGATGGGACGCCCCGTTCCCGACGACCTGCGCAAACCCCAGCAATACCGCCCCCCGTCGGAATTGTTCGACCGCCGCTCGGTCAAAGAGGCGGCCAAATTGTTGCTCCAAGCCCGCCGACCGGTGCTTTTGGCGGGCTACGGCGTCCATCTTTCCCGGGCCTACGACGAACTTCGCGGCCTGGCCGAACGACTGAAAATCCCGGTGGCCACGACCCAAAAAGGGAAAGGGGTGTTCCCCGAAGACCACGCCCTCTCCCTGGGCGTGTTCGGTTTCGCGGGTTCCCCCCAGGCGGACGCGGTGATTCTCTCCGCGGAGACGGACCTGCTCCTGGGCGTCGGCACGAGTTTCGGCGAATTGTCCACCCACGCCTGGGACCCGCGGGTCGGGGCCGGGCGCCGTATCCTCCATATTGACGTGGACCCCAACGAGATCGGTAAGAATTATTCGGTGGACGCGGGGCTCGTGGGCGACGCGCGCCACGTGCTGCGCGAAATCAATTTCCAGTTGGAACGCGACGCCCGTTGGTTGGAGCAAACCCAGGACCTGGGTCCGCGGTTGGCGGCCCTGCGCGCCCTCAAGGCCATCACCCCCCGGTTTATCGACGAAGCGAGCGGCCAATCCACGGCCGTGCCGCTTCTGCCCCAGCGCGTGGTGGCGGAAATGCGGAAAGCCCTCCCGGCGGACACCATCCTCTTCGTCGACATAGGAAACGTCATGGCGTGGGCCCTCCACTACTACACGGTCCGGGAACCCGGGGGCTTTTTCATCAACATGGGGTTCGGTTCCATGGGGCACGGGGTGGCCGCGGCCATCGGCGGCAAACTGGCCGCGCCGGACCGCCCCGTCGTGGCCCTCACCGGGGACGCCGCCTTCGCCATGAACGGCCTGGAGGTCCACACCGCGGTCGAAAACGACGTGCCGGTCGTCTGGGTGGTGCTCAACAACGGCGGTCACGGCATGGTGCACCTGGGCGAAACCCAGCAGTTCCAGGGCCGGTTCAATACCTCCCTCTTTCGACGGAAATTGAACGTCGCCCAGATCGCCGACGCGGTGGGCGCTTTGTCGTTCGTCGTGGAGAAGCCGGGGGACACGGAGCGCGCCCTGGCGGCGGCCCTCGCCGCCAAACGCCCCGCCGTCATCGACGCGCGCGTGGACCCCGCGGCCGTCCCGCCGACAGGCATGCGTTTGGCGACTTTGGAAAAGTTTTTCAGCGCGCCCCAATAAGCGGGCGCCCCAAAGTCCCGGTTGAAATCCGGTGGGACCTCCTCTATAGTTATTAAGCGTTCCGGGGTTTGGGAACGGACGAATCAAACGATGACTCGCCGCCCGGGCACCGGCGGCGGTCAGCCGCCGCTCGCGGCGCGGGAAGGACGATCGGTGCTGAAGGCAATAGGGGACGCGGCGCGGCGGTTCGCCCGCTCCGTCTCGGGACGTTTCACGAACGTGTTCCAGGGACGGACCCTGGGCCGCCAGGTCCTCATGACGGTGATCCCCGTCGTAATGTTCGTCACCGTCTTTTCGGGTTTCACCACCTACCGGTTGGTCCGAAAACCCATCGTCGCGAGCGTGCGCCAATTGGCGGGGGGGGAAGCCGCCCACCTGGCCGCGACAATCACCGCCTATTTCAACGAGCGGCTTGAGGACATGGAGTCCCTCGTCCAAGGCCCCTTGTTTTCGGAGTTCCACCGCGCGCGCGCCGCCGGCGACGCCCGGGAAACGGCGGCCCGCCGCCGCGTCCTCGAACGCGTGCTGACCGGAATTGCGGAGCGGACGCGGTACGAGGGCGCGCGGGTTTATCGGGACGCCGCCTACTTCGACGCCGCGGGGGTTCCCCTGCATTTCGCCCGCAAGGACGGCGCCCTCGCGAACGCGCCGTTGCCGCCGGGTTTTTTCGCCCACGTCAAACGGGGGCAACCCCTGGATTTTCCTGTCGAAGGCGGTGCCGGGGGGGTTCCCACCAAACGGCTGGCCAAGCCCGCCTTCGATGACGCCGGTAATTTCTTGGGCGTCCTGTTGATGGATTGCGACTTGACCCCCGTGGTGGATTTGTTGCGGGGCGTGCGCGTGAGCGGGGACGGCGCGGCTTTTTTGGCGGACGCGGACGGGAAGAATATCCTCGACCTGCCCCATCACGCCGGGCAACGCACCGTGCGTGCGGAAGCGCCGCTCAAAGAAACCCAGACCCGGTGGAATTGGCGCGTGGTGGTGGAGGTCCCCGAAAAAGGGTTTCTGGTGAAGGCCCTTTGGCAAAGCCTGGGCGCCACGGTGGCCCTGTCGGTCATCGCCACCCTCCTCATCACTTTCCTCGTGGCCGTCCGTGTTTCCGATCTCATGAGCCCCGTCAAAAGTCTGGTGGAAGGGACGCGTCGGTTCGCCGCCGGGGACATGTCGTTCCGGTTCGCCCGGTTTCCCAGCATCGAACTCAACACCCTCGGGGCGTCCTTCAACAGGATGGCCGAGACCCTGGAGGGCCGCGGCAAAGAATTGGAGCAGCGCCTCCGCCAGTTGACCGCCTTGAAGGACATGGAGGAGGCGGTCATCCAGCGTCAGGAGGAGGACACCGTCTTGCGGTTGTGCATTGAAGCCGTGGCGCGGGGGTTCACTTTCGATCGCGTCGGTTTGTATTGGGTGGACCAATCCCACAAGGAGATCGTCGGGCGCTTCCTTTACGGCTCGGATCTCGGCGGTTTTTCCGAGGCGGCGTTCCGCAAGCGGCGGGTGCCCGTGGGGGGCGTCGATATTTTGAACGAAGTGTTGCGGTCCCGAACGGCGGTGTGGCTGCGTTCCGCCGACGAGGACCCCCGGGTCAACCGGTTGTTCGTCGACGAAGCCCGCACCCGCGAGTTCGTGATGGCCCCCATTTGCGGCAAAGACAAAGCCCTCGGCGTCCTCACCGCCGATAACCTCCACAGCGGCCGGCCCTTGTCGGAGTCCGACCGCGAGGGGTTGATGCTCTACGCCCACGCGGTCGGACTCGCCCTCGAGAACGCGGGGCTCTTCCAGGTCGTGGCGGAGAACGAATCGCGACTGCGGACGGTGCTGGAAAACTCCCCCGAAGCCATCATCGGTTTGTCGCGGGAGCATTGGATCGGAACGTGGAACCGCGGGGCGGAAAAAATCTTCGGGTTCACGGCCCCCGAGGTTATTGGGAAACCCCTTACCATATTGTTCCCGAAGTCCACCGCCGGGGAGTTTAAGAAGCTCCTGGCGCGGGTGATGGAGAAGGGGTCCGTCCGCGATTTCACCATGGCGGCCCAGGCCAAGGAGGGACGCCCCTTGGATCTTTCGGTGTCCTGGGGCGGCCAGCACGCCGATTTCTGGATGAACAAGGAATGGACCCTCGTGATCCGCGACATCACGGAGGCCCGTCGGATGCAGCAACAGCTGATCCGTTCGGAAAAGTTGTCCGCCGTGGGGCAATTGATCTCGGGCATCGCGCACGAGTTGAACAACCCCCTGCAGGCCGTGGTCGGCTACTCCGACATCCTGGGTGACGACGTCCGCCAAAAAGCCGACCGGCAGGCGGGGGGCACCATCGCCGTCGACGCGAAGGACGTCTTGAACGATTTGCGGATCATCACCGAAAACGCCATGCGGTGCCAAAAAATCATCGAAAACCTTTTGCTCTTCGTGCGCCAGGGCGAAATTGAAAAAAAGCCCGTCGATTTGGCCAAGGTCGTGCAGTCCTCCCGGGAGCTGCTTCAATACAAATTGAAAAAAGCCGCCCACATCCAGGTGGACGTGGATTTCCCCGAACCCTGCCCGCGCGTCCGCGGCAACTTCCAACAAATTCAGCAGGTGTTCGTGAATTTGATGAACAACGCCTGCGACGCCATGATGGCGGCCGGGGGCGACCGGCCCAAGGCCATCCGCATCGCGGCGCGCGAGACCGTCGCGGGGGTGCTGCGCGTGGAAATCGCCGACACCGGGCCGGGCATCCCGCCCGAAGCCCGCGATCATGTTTTCGAGCCGTTTTTCACCACCAAACCGGAAGGGCGCGGCACGGGGCTGGGTTTGCCCGTCTGCCGGCAAATCGTGGAAGAGCACGGCGGGCGTTTGGATTTCGTGACCGAAGTGAACCGCGGCACCACGTTTTGGTTTGAATTGCCCGTGGCCAAGGACGAGCTGGCCCTCGCCCCCTCCGCCGCCCCGACCCTGCCCCCGGTGCGGGGCCGCACGATTCTGTTGGTCGATGACGAGCCCGATGTGTTGGGGTTTTTGAGCAAAGCGATTCAGGCCGAGGGCAACACGCTGGACGTGGCGGGCGGTCTGCGGGACGCCATCGCGCGGGCGTCGTCGCGGCCCTACGACTTGGTGATCACCGATGTCCGGTTGGGCGAGGGCACGGGCCTGTCCCTTTATGAAAATTGGGGTCTGTGGTCGACGCATCCCCGGCCGCCTTTCCTGTTCATGACGGGGGACGTTTTGAACGGCGCGGCGGTCCTCGATATTGAAAAAAAAGGGTTGCCGCTTTTGCGCAAACCCATCGATTTGTCGACTTTCCAGAACGCCGTGCGAAAAATCCTTGCCGCGGCGTTGAACAACCCGCCCTCAAAAAGCTAAAATAAAGAGATATCGGCCGACGAAGGCCGCTGTCTATGAAACCCCGCTCCTTCTCCTTACGCCGGGGCGCCGATGCGCCCCGGCCCGACGACATCCGTTGGATGGCCCGCGCCCTGGCTTTGGCCGAGCGCGGACGTCCGCACGCCCACCCCAACCCGATCGTGGGCGCGGTGGTGGCCCGGGAAAACCGGTGCGTCGGGGAAGGCGCGCACGAGCGCTTCGGCGGTCCCCACGCGGAAGTGATCGCCCTCCATCGGGCGGGCGACCGCGCGCGCGGCGCCACCCTCTACGTGACGCTGGAACCCTGCCACCGTTTCGGCAAAACCCCGCCCTGTTGCGACGCCATTCTGCGTTCCGGCGTGCGCCGTGTGGTCGTGGCGGCGTCGGACGCGAGCGTCCGCGGGGGCGGTGTGTCCCGTCTGCGGGCGCGCGGACTCCGCGTTGACACCGGCCTGTTGGAAGGCCCCGCCCGCGATCTTAACCCCGGTTTTCATTCCCGCCTCGAAAAAAAACGCCCCCACGTTCTGTTAAAAATCGCCCAAACTATCGACGGCAAAATCGCCACCGCCCACGGCCGTTCCCGGTGGATCACCGGCCCCGCCGCCCGGCGCCTCGGTCACCGGTTGCGCGCCCAGTGCGACGCCCTGTTGGTGGGGGCGGGCACCGTGCGGCGGGACAACCCCGCTCTCGACGCCCACGGCGAGGGGCCCGATCCGATCCGAACGGTTTTGTCGGCCTCGCTGGACTTGCCCCCCGCCGCCCGGGTGTTCCGCCCCGCGGGGTTGACTTGGGTGTTGACCCGGCCCGACGCGCCCCGATCCCGGCGTTTGGTTTTGCAAGCGCGCGGCGTGACCTTGATCGACGCGCCGGGCGGCGCGCCCGGACGGCTGGATCTTCGGCGTGCCCTGGCGGCCCTGGCCCGGCGCGGGGTCGGCCGTTTGATGGTGGAGGGCGGGGGGACGACGGCCGCCGCGTTCCTGGAGGCGGGGCTTGTCGACGAAGTCTATTGTTTTGTGGCGCCGGGGTTTCTGGGCGGCGTCGACGCGCCGACTTCGGTCGAGGGGCGGGGCGTCCCGACCCCCGCGGCCCTGCGCCGCCTGTCCCGGGTTAACGTTTCCCGCGTGGGGACGGATCTCCTGCTTCACGGGGAATTTTGATGTTCACCGGACTGATTCAAGACGTCGGTCGTGTGGCGCGCCGGGAGGGCCTTCGCCTCTGGGTGGAAGGGTCGCTTTGCCGTTTGCGCCGGGGCGATTCGGTGGCGGTCAACGGGGTGTGCCTGACGGTGACGGGGGCCGCGGCCGCCGGACGCCGTACGGTGTGGCGCTTTGATTTATCGGAGGAGACGGCGCGCCTCACCACCTTGGGAACCTGCGTTCCCGGCCGGCCGGTCAACCTGGAGGCCGCGCTGAAAATCGGCGACGCCCTGGGGGGCCACATCGTGCAGGGGCACGTCGACGGGATCGGGCGCGTCGAAGCCGTTCGGCCGGAAAAAGGCGGCCGCCTCCTCACGTTTTCCTTCCCGCCGGCCTTGAAGGATTTCCTGGTGTCCAAGGGGTCGATCGCCGTCGACGGCATCAGCCTCACGGTGGTCCGTCCGCGGGGCGCGCGCTTCGACGCGGCCATCATTCCGCACACCGACGCCCACACCACCCTGGGGACGGCCCGGGTGGGGGACGCCGTGAACATTGAAGCCGACCCCCTGGCCAAACACGTGGCGGGCCTGCTGGCCGCCTGGAGAAAAAAATGACGTTTGTTTCCATTCCCGAAGCGTTGAAAGAATTCCGCGCGGGCCGCGCGTTGGTCGTCGTGGACGATCCCGGCCGCGAGAACGAGGGCGACGTGGTGATCGCCGCCGAAAAGGTGACGCCCGCGGCCATCAACTTCATGGCCAAAGAGGGGCGCGGCCTGATTTGCGTGCCCATGTTGGGCGACCGGTTGGATTCGTTGCGCATCAACCCCATGGTCGAGCGCGGCGAGCCGCGCGAGGCGGCGTTCACGGTGTCCGTGGACGCCAAACGCGGGGTGACGACGGGGATTTCCGCCCACGACCGCGCGCGAACCGTGCGGGCTCTCATCGACCCCAAAACGCGGCCCGCGGACCTCTCGCGGCCCGGCCACATTTTCCCGTTGCGTTACCGCGAGGGCGGGGTGTTGGTTCGTTCCGGCCACACCGAGGCCGCCGTCGATCTCGCGCGGCTCGCGGGGCTCACTCCCGCCGCCGTGATATGCGAGATCATGAACGAGGACGGTTCCATGAGCCGGTTGCCGACCTTGAAGCGTTTCGCGCGCAAGCACAAGCTCAAGATGGTGACCATCGAGGACTTGATTTCCCACCGTCGGCGTCACGAGAAGCTCGTGCGGCGTCTGGCCACGGCCAACCTGCCGACCCGGGCGGGACTGTTTCAAATCCATCTCTACGAGGACGTCCCCACGGGGGACAAGCACGTCGCCCTGGTGCGCGGCGAAGTGGTGGGACGAAAAAACGTCTTGGTTCGGGTGCACTCCTCCTGCTTCACGGGCGACGTCCTTCATTCCCTCCGCTGCGATTGCGGCGAACAGTTGGAACAGGCGATGAAGCGGATCAACGACGACGGCACCGGCGTTTTGCTCTACATGCACCAAGAGGGGCGCGGCATCGGCTTGGTGAACAAGCTGCACGCCTACGCGCTGCAGGAGCAGGGGCTCGACACCGTTGAAGCCAATCAGAAACTGGGGTTTGCCCCGGACCTCCGGGAATACGGGATCGGCGCCCAAATCCTGGCCGACCTGGGCCTCACCAGCGTTCGGCTTTTGACCAACAACCCCAAGAAAATCGTCGGATTGGATGGGTACGGACTGCGCGTGAGCGAGCGCGTGCCGCTTCAGATAACGCCCAACCGGCACAATCAGCGCTACCTGTCGGCCAAACGCCGGAAGCTGGGCCATCTTTTGGATGGTCGATAAAATGAAACTGTCCTCGCCCTCCACCGCCCTCCCCGTCGGCCGCGGCAAACGGTTCGCCGTCGTTGTGTCGCGCTTCAACAGCGACGTCACCGACCGCTTGTTGGCGGGGTGCCGGGCCACCTTTCGCGCGGCCGGGGTGGCCGACCGCGATGTCCGGGTGATCCACGCCCCCGGTGCGTTCGAACTCCCGTTTCTCTGCCGTCGCTTGGCGACTTCGCGGCGTTACCACGCCGTGGTGGCTCTCGGTTGCATTGTCCGCGGTCAGACGCCCCACGACCGTTACATCGCCCAGGCGGTGGCCCAGGGGATCATGGCCGTCGGGTTGGAGACCGGCGTGCCCGTCGTGTTCGGCGTGCTGACGCCCCTCAACGCCCGCCAGGCCAGGGCGCGGTCCGGCGCGGGCGACGCCAACAAGGGCGTCGAATCGGCGCGGGCGGCGCTCGAAATGGCGTCGGGGGATTTCTAATGGGCCTGCGGCGCCAGGCGCGGGAAGCCGCGCTTCAAATCCTTTACTTGGCGGACATCGCCCGCCTGCCCGGCGAGGTCGCCGCGCGGATCATTTGGGAGGGCTCCGAAGCCCCGCCGCGCACCAAGGCCTTCGGTGACACCCTGGCCAAGGGCACCTTGACGCACCGGCCGCTCCTGGACCAGTTGATCGCCAAATACGCCGAAAACTGGGAGATCGGCCGCATGGCGGCCATCGACCGCAACGTTCTGCGTTTGGCGGCCTTCGAACTCTTGAACGAACTGGACACCCCCGTGTCGGTGGTCATCGACGAGGCCGTGGAAATCGCCAAAACCTATTCCACCCAGGACTCCGGCAAGTTTGTGAACGGCATTTTGGACAAAATCAAGTCCGAGCGTCCCGTCGCGCCGCCCGCGCCGCCCCGCGAAGGCCAGCGCGAACTGTTCGGCTGACCGGCATGTCCGCCGCGCCTTCCCCCCGGGCGGAAATCGAAGAGCTTCGACGGGCCATTCGCCGCCACGACCGCCTCTACCACAACGACGACGCCCCTGAAATTTCCGACCGCGCGTACGACGCGCTCTTCGCGCGCTTAAAAGCGCTGGAGGAGGAGCACCCCGACCTGCAATCGCCGGACTCCCCCACGCGGCGCGTGGGGGGCGGCGTGTCCAACGATTTCGCCTCCGTCCGGCACGCGGTGCCCATGTTGTCCCTCGACAACACCTACGACGCCGAGGACCTGGTGGCTTGGCGCGACCGCGCCCAAAAAGGCCTCGCCGCTGGCGACGCGCCCCATTTCGTCGTGGAACTCAAAATCGACGGACTCGGATTGGCCCTCCTTTACGAAGACGGGGTCTTGACGCGCGCGGCGACCCGGGGGGACGGCGAAACGGGCGAGGACGTGACCGCCAACGCCCGCACCATCCGCGCCATCCCCCTGCGCCTGGAGGGCACGCCCCCCCGTCGACTGGAAGTCCGCGGCGAGGTCTACGTGTCCCGGCGGGATTTCGACCGCTACGTAAAAACGCTCGCCGAAAGGGGGGAGGACGCCCCCCCGGCCAACCCGCGCAATTTCGCGGCGGGCAGTCTGCGTCAGAAAGACCCAACGGTCACCGCCCGGCGCCCCCTCCGGTATTACGTCCATTCCTACGGCGCGGTGGAGGGCCGGGTCTACGAATCCCACCATCAGTTTTTGGAGGACTGCCGCGCCTGGGGGCTGCCGGTGGACCCGGAGACCCGCCTGTGCCGCGCTTTCGACGAGGTTTTGCGGACCTGCCGGACCTTCGAGAAAAAACGCGACGCCTGGCCCTTTGACGCCGATGGGGCGGTCGTGAAAATCGACCAGATTCCCCTGCAGCGGCGGCTGGGGTTCACCTTCCGGTCCCCGCGGTGGGCCGTCGCCTACAAATTCCCGGGCGCCCGCGCGCTGACCCGCGTGCGGGCCGTGGACATGTCGGTGGGACGCACCGGCGCTGTGACGCCCGTGGCCAAACTCGACCCCGTCGCCTGCGGGGGGGTGACGATCGCCAGCGCGTCCCTCTTCAATTTCGACGAGGTGCGCCGGCTGGACGTGCGCGTGGGGGACTGGGTGTGGATCGAACGCGCCGGGGAGGTGATCCCCCGGGTGGTCGAGGTGGTGGAGTCCAAACGCACCGGCGCGGAAACCCCCGTGACCCTTCCGGTCGCTTGTCCGGCGTGCGGCGGCTCCACCGCCAAATCCAAGGAAGGGGAAGTTGTCTACCGCTGCCAAAACCCCGCCTGCCCCGCCCAATTGGAGAAAAGCCTGCTGCACTTCGCTTCCCGGGACGCCATGGACATTCGGGGCCTCGGCGAAGCGGTGGTTCAAGGGACGCTGGCGAAAAACTGGGTCCGCGATTTGGCGGACGTTTTCACGTTGACCCGGGACCAACTTTTGATCCTGGAAGGCTTTAAAGGCAAAAAGGCCGACAATCTCTTGGCCGCCCTGGCCGACGCCCGGGGACGGTCCCTGGCCCGGTTTTTGCACGGGCTGGGCGTTCGGGACGTGGGGGAGAAAGGCGCGCGGCTCCTGGCCGAGCGGTTCGGGTCTTTGGACGCCTTGGCGGCCGCGGAAAAAGGGGAACTCGAATCGATCCACGAGGTGGGTCCGGTGGTGGCGGAGTCTGTCCACGGTTATTTCCGTCAGCCCGCCGTGCGCGCTCTCCTCGCCAAGTTCAAGGGCCTCGGGATCGACCCCCGGGAGGCGCCCCGGCCCACCGGGCCCCTGACCGGAAAAACCGTTGTTTTCACCGGGACCCTGTCCCGCTTCTCCCGGGCCGAGGCCGAGCGCCTTGTCCGCGAACGGGGGGGGAACGCGGCCCCCAGCGTCTCCAAGGCCACGGATTTCGTGGTCGCCGGGGCCGACGCGGGGTCCAAACGCGCGAGGGCCGAAAAGCTCGGCGTGCCGATCCTCACCGAAGAGGAATTCGAAAAACGCCTCCGGCTGTGATTTGTTACAATGGCCGACTTACCGGTGACGGAACCCACTGAAGACGCTCTTTATCGTTCGGCCATGGACCGGGCCCTGTATTGGCTCAAGTTCCGCGCGCGCGCCGCGAAGGAAATGGCCGCGCGGTTGGCGGAAAAAGGATTCCCGGTTCCGGTGGTGGACCGGACCGTCGCGCGCCTTAAAGAGCTTCGGCTTTTGGACGACGCGGCGTTGGCCCGGGGACTGACGGAGAGCCACCGGCGGTCCGGTCGCGGGGATCCCCGCGTGCGCCGCGAGTTGCTGCGGCGGGGGTTGCCGAAAGACGACGTGGAGGCCGCTCTGGCCTCGCCGGGAACGGAATCCGTGGAAGACCGAATCCGCCGGGTCCTGGACAAGAAAAAAAAATCATTCGCGCGCCTGGACGCGCGCACCGCGGAACGGCGGGCTTTTGGTGCCTTGGCGCGGCAGGGGTTCGACGCGGACGACATTCGGCGGGTGTTGCGGACTTTTCTCAAAGGGGACGACAATGGCGAAGACCTGTGAAATACGACGGGCGTTGATTTCGGTGTCCAGCAAGGACGGCGTGGTCGAGTTGGCCCACGGGCTGTCCAACCTCGGGGTGGAGATCCTCTCCACCGGCGGCACCGCGAAATCCCTGCGCCAGGCCGAAATCAAGGTCACCGAGGTCTCGGACCTCACCGGTTTCCCCGAAATCCTCGATGGTCGCGTCAAAACGCTCCACCCCAAAGTCTTTGGCGGTCTGCTGGCCCTGCGCAACAAGGAAACCCACAGCCGGGACATGGAAAAACACGGCATTCCGCCCATCGACCTGGTCGTCGTCAACCTTTACCCCTTTGAAAGCGTCTGCGGCGACTCGACCCTGCCCGAAGACGAAATGCTGGAGTACATCGACATCGGCGGCTCGGCCCTGATCCGCGCCTCGGCCAAAAACCACACCCACGTGGCGACCCTCTGCGACCCCGAGGATTACCCGGGGGTTCTCGAGGAGCTCAACGAGCGCGGCAAGCTGTCCCAGGAGACCCGCCGCCGGCTGGCGGCCAAGGCTTTCGGGCACACGGCCCATTACGACGCGGTGATCGCCGGGGTCTTCCGTCAAAAGGCCCAGGTGAAGGAGTTCCCCGCGGAGCTGGCGCCGGCCCTGCGCAAAAAGCAGGAGCTTCGCTACGGCGAAAACCCCCATCAGAAAGCCGCGTTGTACCAGGAGTCAGGCACCCGCGCCTGGGGCGTGGTGGGGGCGAAAGTCCTGCAGGGCAAGCAGGTGTCTTTCAACAACTACATGGACTGCGACGCCGCCTGGCGGCTGGTTTCCTCGTTCGCGAACCCGGCGGCCGTGGTCATCAAACACAACAACCCCTGCGGGGTCGCCGAGGCCGACGGGTTGGCCGACGCCTTCCGCCAGGCTCACGGCGCCGATTCCCTCTCGGCGTTCGGCGGCATCGTGGGGTTCAACCGCTCCGTGGACGGCGAGACCGCCCAGGAGCTCGCGAAGCTCTTTTTGGAGTGCGTGATCGCCCCGGGCTTCCACGCCGACGCCCGGGACATTCTCGGCAAGAAAGCCAATTTGCGTTTGCTGGAACAGCCGACCCTTTTGGCCGACCCCTACGAATGGGACATCCGCCGCATCTCGGGCGGGTTCCTGGTGCAGGAGCAGGACGCGCCGCGCCCCCTGGAAATGAAGGTCGTCTCCCGCCGGGCGCCGTCGCCCGAGGAGCAGCTCTCCCTGGCCTTCGCCTGGCAGGTGGCCAAACAGGTCAAATCCAACGCCATCGTGCTCGCCCGGGGCCGCGTCACGGCGGGCATCGGCGCGGGGCAAATGTCGCGGATCGATTCCCTCAAGGTGGCGCACATGAAGTTGCAGGTGCCCGCCGTGGGCAAAACGCCGCCGCCGCTGGTCCTGGCCTCGGACGGGTTCTTCCCCTTCCGGGACACGGTGGACGAGGCGGCGAAAATGGGCGTTTCGGCCATCATTCAACCCGGCGGCAGCGTGCGCGATGAGGATTCCGTGGCCGCCGCCAACGAGCACGGGCTGGCCATGGTGATCACCAACGTCCGGCACTTCCGCCATTGAGCCGCCCATGAACGGCAACGTCATCCGCGAAAAATTCCTTTCCTTTTTCGAGGCGGCGCCCCGGCGCCACACCCGCGTCCCCTCGGACAGCCTCATCCCGTCGTCGGACCCGACGCTCCTCTTCACCTCGGCCGGCATGGTGCAGTTCAAACCCTACTTCCTCGGGCAAAAGGTGCTGAAGGGCGGCCGGGCGGTGTCCTCGCAGAAATGCCTGCGCACAACCGACATCGAACGGGTGGGCTTCACCGCGCGCCATTTGACTTTTTTTGAAATGCTCGGCAATTTTTCCTTCGGCGATTATTTCAAGACCGAGGCCGTCGCCTGGGCGTGGGATTTCCTGACCCGGGAGATGGGGTTGGACGGGAAACGGTTGTATTCCACGGTTTACAACGAGGACGACGAGGCCTTCGACCTGTGGAAGAAATTCCAACCCGAATCGAAAATCGTGCGCATGGGGGCCGACACCAATTTTTGGAACATGGGTCCCACGGGTCCCTGCGGCCCGTGCTCGGAGATCCTTTACGACAAGGGCCCCGCGCTCTGCACCTGCGGCGCCGGCGCCGCCTGCCGCCCGGAAAACGATTGCGACCGCTGGATGGAAGTGTGGAACAACGTGTTCACGCAGTTTGACCGCCAGGAGGACGGCTCGCTCAAACCCCTGCCGAAAAAGAACATCGACACCGGCATGGGCCTTGAGCGCCTCACGGCGGTGGTCCAGGGGGTGTTCACCAATTTTGAAACGGACCTGTTCCAGCCCTTGATCCGCCAAACGGAACAGATTTTGGGCAAGTCCTCGGAGGGCCTCGCGGGCAACGCCCTGGCGCCCTTTCGTCTGATCCCCGACCACGCCCGGGCCTCGACCTTCATGATCGCCGACGGCATCATTCCTTCCAACGAGGGCCGCGGGTACGTCCTTCGCCGGCTTATTCGCCGCGCGGTCCGCCACGGCCGCCAGAACGGCCGCGCGACCCCCTTTCTGCATCTTTTGGCCGACGCGGTTGTGACGCAAATGAGCGGGGCCTATCCCGACTTGACGGCCAAGCGACCCAACATCGTGGCCCTGGTCCGCCAGGAAGAGGAGCGCTTCTTCGAAACCCTCGAGAGCGGCACCGCCCGCCTGGAGGATTTGGCGAAAGAGGCCCGGGCCGCGGGCCGCAAAACCGTTTCGGGCGCGGAGGTCTTCCGCCTCTACGACACGCACGGGTTTCCGCCCGACATGACGCGCGACATGTTGGCGGAGCGCGGCCTGTCGTTTGACGAAAAGGAATTGGAGACCGCCCGCCGGGACGCCCAGGAAACCGCGCGCGGGGCCTGGAAGGGTTCGGGCCAGGAGGACACCGGATTTTACGCCGGACTTCATCGGCGCGTCGGTGACACGGCGTTTAAAGGATACGACACTTCCCTGATTCCCAAAACCCGTGTCCTCGCGATCCTTAAAGACGGCAAAGAAATTGATGACCTGGCTCAAGGCGAGGAGGGGGAGATTGTTTTAAGCGAAACCCCCTTTTATCCCGAAGGCGGCGGGCCGGTGGGCGATACCGGGACAATTGCCAACGCCCACGGGAAGGCCGATGTTCTCGATACTCAAAAGCCCGTCGAAGGATTGATTGTTCATCGCGTTCGAGTCACCAGCGGTCGGTTTACAAAAAGGGCGGGTCCCGAAACAGGAGAACCCACCGTAACGGCCACGGTGGCGGGTTCGAGGCGTGAGTCGATTATGCGCCACCACACCGCGACCCACTTGTTGCACGCGGCCCTGCGGCGGGTGTTGGGCGCCCACGTCACCCAGGCCGGCTCCACGGTCACGCCGGAGAAATTGCGTTTCGACTATACCCACACGGGCACGCCCACGGCGGAGGAGATTCAAAAGATTGAAGCCGACGCCAACGCGAACGTCCTGCGCGACATCGCGCGCCCCGAACGGGTGCCCGAAATGTCCCTGCCCGAGGCCCAGTCCGCCGGGGCCATGGCGTTTTTCGGCGACAAATACGGCGACAAGGTCCGCGTGGTGAAGTTCGGCGAGGCGACCACGGAAGTGTGCGGCGGGATTCACGTTCTGCGCACCGGCGAGATCGGTTTGATCAAAATCGTCGCGGAATCCTCCATCGGGGCCGGCGTCCGGCGGTTGGAGGCGGTGGCCGGGCTGAAAGCCTTGGAGTATGTTTACGGTTTGGAACGGGACGTCAACGAGGTGGCGGGGCGGTTCAAGGTGTCCCGGACCGATATGATCAAGCGCCTCGACCAAGCCCTGGACAGGAACCGGCAATTGGCGAAGGAACTGGAAGAGGCCAAATTGAAATCCGCCCAGGGCGGCGCGTCCGGTTCGTCCGAGGCCAAGGACATCGGCGGTGCCCGTTGGGTGGTTCAGGCGGCGGCGGATCTGGATGAGAAATCCCTGCGGTCTTTATCGGACCGACTCAAGGAAAAGTCCCCCGACGCGGGCGTCATCGTCGTCAGCGGGGGCGCGGAGAAAATCGCTTTCGTGGTGGCCTTGCCCGCCGGACACACCCAGGCCGGGTGGCACGCCGGAAAAATCGCCCAAGCCTTGGCGGGGAAGATCAGCGGCCGCGGCGGCGGGCGCCCCGACTTCGCCCAGGGCGGCGGCAAGGCGACGGTCTCCGTCGACGACCTGCTCAAGCAGCTGCCCGAAATCCTAAGGAAATAGTAAAATCCAAAAGTTCCCCGGAACCGGAATGATGTTCGTGGCGGGAACAACCGAAGCAACCTTTCATTTTGTGCCTGTGACCGACGCGGGGGAGCGGAGGGAATGGTTGGAGCGCGATAGCGCGGAAACCAGATGTACCTTGATTTTGTGCCTGTAGCTCAATTGGATAGAGCGTTGGCCTCCGGAGCCAAAGGCTGTGGGTTCAAGTCCCCCCAGGCACGCATATTGGAACGCATCTTCCCCACCGGAATGACTGGGGGACTTGAAGCCGAGTCCGCCGCTGCCACGGAAGGCAGAAAAGCCCGGCGAAAGCCGGGCGGCAGGCGGACCGGCCGGGTCTGGCGGAGCGCCGAAGGCGCGGGGGAGGACAAGTCCCCCCCGGCACGCATTTTATTTTCAATTCGGGAGTGCCTGGGGAGACCCTGCCTCGCTAAAGCGAGGCGCGCCCCGCGCGTGCCATTCAAGGCACGCGGCGCCCCCCCGGCACGCATTTTATTTTCAATTCGGGAGTGCCTGGGGAGACCCTGCCTCGCTAAAGCGAGGCGCGCCCCGCGCGTGCCATCCTTCGCGGACCCTTCCTCTCCTTTTCTCCCATGAAAAAAATCCTCATCACCGGCGGCGCCGGCGTGATCGGTTCCGCGGTGGCCGCGGAGTTGCTGAAAGACCCTCAATGGGAGATCGTGCTCCTTCTCCGGCCCGCCCCGAATCAAACCGTTCCCCAGCGGCTGGACGACCTGCGCGATTACTGGCGAGAGGACGGGGCGACCGAAGAGCAACTGGCGCGCGTGACCGCTGTGGCGGGGGATGTGACCGCCGAGAATTTGGGCCTTTCGCCCCGGGATCACACCGCGTTGCTCCAAACGACGACCCACATGCTCCACGGGGCGGCCAACGTCAAGGTCAACATGTCCCGCGAAGAGGCCCATCGGTCCTCGGTGGCCACCACCCTCCGCGCCTTGGAATTCGCGGCCGTCGCCCCCCTTCAAAAATTTGAATACATCAGCACCGTTGGCGTTGGTGGAAAGCTCAAGGGCCCTTTACCCGAAGATTGGATCTTGGGGTCCCGCGATTTCCACAACACCTACGAATCCTCCAAGGCGGAAGCGGAGGATCAAGTGATGATGGCCGCCGAAGGCGGTCTCCCGGTCACCGTCCACCGGCCCAGCATGGTGGTCGGGGATTCCCGAACGGGCCGGGTGCGGAGCTTCCAAATTTTCTACCACTTGATGGAAATGTTGAGCGGCCGCGCGGGCGGGGGATGGGTGCCCCGCTTGCCGGGGTTCCGGCTGGATGTGGTTCCCGCCGATTACGTGGCGCGGGCCGTGACGGCGTCGCTGGGCCGGCCGGGGTGGATCGGCCGCGTCTTGAATTTGAGCGCCGGCCCCGACGGGGCCTGGCCCCTCGAAACCTATGTGGAGCGCCTGCCCGCGCTTTACCGGGAGAACGGGGTCGCCGTGCGCGACCCCCGACGCATTCCGTGGGCCTTCTTCCAGGCGATGGTGCCCCTGTTGGCCCGGGTGGGCCCCCAAAAACAACGAACGCAATTCAAGAACCTCCCACATTTTTTGAGTTACTTGGGTTCCCGGCTGGTGTTCGACAACACGCGGTCGCGACAAACCCTGGAAGCGGCGGGGGTGCCTTTGCCGCCCATGGACACGGTGTTGCCCGCGATCGTGCGTTATTACCTCGCGCGGTGGAAAATCCGCCCCGGGGCTCAGACCGGGGTGTAAGGTTCTTTCAACAGGGGAAACACGATGCGGTGCCAGTTGGATTCGGCGCCGAGGTCGGCCAGGAGCGCGTGCTGGCCCCAGAGCAGGCGGAGAATCGCGACGAATTCCACCGGCATGCGGAGGGCCCCCTTCGCGCCCCGTTGCAAGGCCAGGAGGGAACGAATCTCCTGACGCACGAAATCGCGCGTGAATCGAAAGGACCGGTCGTCCATCCACGCCCGGTAGACGACACGGCGGTAGGTGTCGTACATGGCGCGGTGATCCATGGATCGCCCCGGTCGCTCGTACCCCAACCGGCGGTTGACATCGCGGAAACGTTCGAAATCCGCCGCGCATCCGGCCAGGGACTGTTCCTTCCAAAGGGCCAAAAAGGCCGGTAAAAACCGTTTGGTGAATCCGAAATCGAGGAACGCGACCTTCCCGTCCACGAAGAGATAATTCCCGGGGTGCGGGTCGGCGTTGTAAAGGCCGTGCCGGTTGATGGAAACGGCCGCCATGCGCCACACGATCTCGGCCGCCTTGTTTTTCTGTTCCGGCGTGGCCGACGCCTTGAATTCCTCGTAGGTTTTTCCTTCCACACAATCCATGGTCAGCACATCCGGGGTGGTGAGATCCGTGTACACCCGCGGGACGATCATGTCCGGGTCGTCCGCGAAGGCCCGGCGGAACTCCTCCTGATACGCCCCCGCTTTTTGAAAATCGCATTCCGTGGTGATCAGTTCCTCCAATTCGCCCAAAAGCTCCCGCGCGTTGGGCAACCCCCACAGCCCGCGCAGCAGCGGGGCAAAACAACGGAGGAGGAAAAAATCCGATTTCACCGCCCGGAGAAGGCCCGGGTAGCGCACTTTGACGACGACCCAGCGGCCGTTCGGCAGACGGGCCAAATGCAATTGACTGACGCTGGCCGCCGCGATGGGCGTGTCGTGCCATTCGGCGAAAATCTCCCCCAACGGCCGACGCAGGGATTCCTCGACGGTCCGCCGAATCACCGCCGGGTCCAAAGGGGGGGAACGACGTTGCAGGGGGCGGAGCGCGCGCTGAAGCGGGCGCGGCAGGTCCTCGGTCAAATAGCTGGCCATTTGACCGAATTTCATCACCGGCCCTTTCAAAGCGCCCAGGTCCTCCCGCAGGACAGCGGCGAGGCGCACGATAAACCGGCGCCGCCGCGCCGCCGCGGACCGCCGAAACCCCCCGCCCCGCCAGAGCGCCCAAAGCCCGAGGACGCGCGCGGCCAAGCGGAGGATCCGGACGGTGCGCGTGACCCGCGCGGTGTGCACGGTCCCGATGACGGGCAGGGTGGCAAAATCGAGCATGCGCAGTTTCGCGATCTGCCCCGCCAAAGGGGAAAAGGGGCCGAAGGGGTCCTCGGTCACGCCGCTGAGCCGGAAAAAGAACCGGAGATCGTCGAGGTCGCTCCGTTCGCGCGCGGGCCGGGCTTCCCGCCGGGCGCGAAATTCTTCGGCCACGCTTTCGGGCAAGGGCCGCGGGGGCGTTCGAAGCAGGACAACGAGCGGCACCTTGAACGTGCCGCGCACCTCGATGCGGTCGCCCCAGTGCCGTTTGGCCAGGGCGCGGAAGTCGTCCAAGGTGAAGGCGGCGCGCATCGACCGTTCCTTGTCCAGCGTGAACAGGTAGGGTTCGTCGCGCGAAGTCAGGTACGCCATGTGGACCACCGACTTGACGGATTTCAGCCGGCCAAAATCGTTGATGAACAGGGCCCCCTCGGGCCGCAGCACCCGCTTGATTTCCCCGAAGCACCGGTCCAAATCCTCGCGGCGGGGCAAATGGTGGAGCGCGAAAGACGAGATGACCCCGTCGAAAGAAGCCGTGCCGAAATCGGTCAAGCGCGTGATGTCGCCCTGCACCAGGCGCACGTTGTCCAGCCGATGGCGTTGGACCGTCTTCCGCGCCTCCGCGAGCATCGGCGCCGATAGGTCCACGCCCGTGAAATGAATGGACGGGTTCATGGCGGCGATTTGGCAGAGCAGGGTGGCCGGGCCGCACCCCAGATCCAAGACCGCGCGGCAACCCGGCACGGTCTGCGTGGTGTGCGCGTTCATGAAGAGGTAGGTGCCGGCCATGGTCGGGGTGTGGCCGCCCGCCACGTAGGCGTCGACTTCGGTGGGATCGTCCATGACCAGGGCCGTTTCCGGCTCGCGGCGCAACGTCCGGCGGGCGAGCAGTTCCCGAAGGAAAGGCGGCAGGAGGGCGAGGCGGGGAAGATGCATTTTTATTTCGGGTCGATGCCGTATTTCCCGGGGGCCAGAATATTGCGGGGATCGAGCGCGGTTTTGAGGCGCTCGGCCAGCGCCTGGAACTCCGGCGCGGTACGGTAAATCCGGCCCATGAAAGCGGTGCTGGTGCGGTACTGTTGATACCCCAAGGCCTGGGTCGTTTCCGCGATTTCGTTGTAAAGCGCGAGCACCCGGCGGGTTTCCTCGGCGTCGCGCTTGTCGTAGAACAGCGACGTCAGCAGGATGACCGAGCGGGGGTTCGAGACCATCAGGGCGAAATTGATGTCCAATTGCCGTCGCCGCGCCAACGCGCGGCAATGGTCCACCAGCCCCGCAACCGCCCGCCCCTCCAGGGGCACGACGGGCCCGGCCCAGATGCCCCCGCACCCGTCGCGGGCGGGGTCGATGTCGGTGTCCGGGGGTTTCGTTCCGTGGCGTTTCATGTAGGCGTGTTTCACGAAATAATCGCTGGGCCGGCCCTGCTCGATGGCGTGCATTTCGGGAAGGGCGGCCGCGCAGGCCAACGGCTTTCGAAAGAGGAGCATGGACAGCCGATGGGCCGTTGCCGGGGGTCGTTTCTTGAGAAACGCCACGGCGCGTCGGATCCAGCGGTTGAGCGTGTCGCCGATGAACCACAGTCGCCCCAGGGGCGCGAGTTCCCGTCGGATCAGCGCCTTGGCCGCCCGCACCTGGCCCGCCGAACCGTAAAGCCCGGCGGCGAAGGTCCAGGGGGCGATGTTGAATTGTTTCCGAAGGGCCGCCCGCCGTTCCTCCGTCAAGCAGGGGGCGCCGTCCAGGAGGTCGCGGGGGTTTTTGGCCACCACCCCGAAGGTGGTCACGTCGTTGATGAGGTGGATTTTGCTGCGCAACGCCCCCGCGAAGGCCAGGCGGCGGAGCGCGTCGATCAAGTGGGGGAAATCCTCCTCCCGACGCAATTCGAAAAGGCACGAGGCGAACCGCTCCGGCGTGGGCATGAGCCAGAGCCCGATTTTTGTGACGACGCCGAAGTTGGATTGACTGAAGAGCCCCTCCAGGTACGGGCCGACCCCCCATTTGTGGACGTTCCAGGTTTTGTTGCCCTCCAGGGACCCCCCGCCGGTGCGCACGAGGGTTCCGTCGGCCAACACGGCTTCGATGCCGCAGATGTTCTCAAAATGATCGCCGTAGGGGGTCTCCCCGATGCCCCGCTCCAGGGCGTTTCCGACGACGCTGCCGTCGGCCGGTCCGTCGGTGCAATCGGTCCAGAGGCGGACGCCGCGGGACTCCAGATGCGCGTGCAATTGGCGGTAGGTTACTCCCGGTTCGATCACCGCGTAGGCCAGTTTTTCGTTCACCTCCAAAATCCGGTTCATGCGTTCCAGCACCATCACCGCGCCCCCGGCCCGGGCGGGCGTGGCGGAACCGTAACCCCAGTTTTTCCCTTTGCCGCAGGGCCAAACGGAGAACCCTTTTTCGTTGGCCAGACGAAGGACGGCCCGAATGTCTTCGATGGACCCGGGGTAGACGAAAACTTCGGGGGGTTGGACTTCGGGAATGAGGCAACGCGCGCGGCGCTCCACCTCCGCGGGGTCGGACACCACGCGGTCGGGGCCGAGAATTTTTTTTAAGGCGTCCTGATCAATCATGTTCCCTCCGTTTTATTCGCGGCGCAGTCCGTAAAGCTTTCGACCGGCCTGGTCCCAGTCCGGTTGCGGGCCGAGGTGGTCCATGGGTTCGATCGGGGATTTCAAATAGGGCACAATGAGGCGGTGCCAATTGGCCTCCGCCTCCATATCGCAAAGGAGCGCGTATTGGCCGAAGAAGAGGCGCGAAACGGCGACGAATTCGGGCGGCACCCGCAGTCGACCCACCCGGTCGCTGTAGACCACCAGGTTGTCCATGGTTCCGAGAAAAGCGGCGTCGAAGCGGAAAAGTCCGTCCCGGCGCCAGGGCCTGTACGCGCAGGCCTGGTATTGCTCCATCAGAGCTTTGTAATTGACCCGGCCGCGTTTCGCGGTGAAACCCAGGGCGCGGGTCGCCTTTTCAAAATCGGTCAAGTTGTTGGTCATGCCCGCGATGCTTTGTTGTTTCCACAATTCGATGAACGACGCCGGCCACCGTTTGACAAACCCGAAATCGATGAAACACACCCGCCCATCCAGGAAAAGGTAATTGCCCGGGTGCGGATCGGCGTTGAAGATCCCGAAGCGGTTGGCCGAAAGGGCCGCCAGCTCGAAAATCGCGGCCCCCGCCTGATTCTTTTCCGCTTGCGACGCCGCCTCCTTGAACCGATCGTAGGACACGCCGTTCACAAAATCCATCGTCAACAAGCGCGGCCCGCTGTGACTCGTGTGCACCCGGGGGATCAAAACGCGGGGGTCGTCGCGAAACATGGCCCGGAAAATTTCCTGGACCTTGGCTTCGGCTTCCAGGTCGCATTCCCCCGCGAACAACCGGCCCAACTCCACCACCAAATCCCCCGCGTTGGTGATGCCGACGAACCGGCCGAGGAGGGGCAGGATCCAGCGGAGCACGTGCAGGTCGGCCGCGATCACGCGCGTGATGTCGGGGAAGAGAACCTTGACCACCACCTCCTCGCCGGTGCGCAGGCGCGCCCGGTGAATCTGGCTCATGCTGCCCACCGCCATCGGGGTCGCGGACCACTCGGCGAAGGCCCGGTCGATGGGGCGCTGGAGGCTGTCCTCCACGATGTCGCGAATGCGGTGTCCGGCCAGGGGGGTGGCCGCCGCCTGCAGGGTCGCCATGGAGCGTCGCAGGGCCTCCGGCGCCTGGGGCGCCACGTAGCTGATCATTTGGCCGAGTTTGACCGCCGGGCCCTTGAGGGCGCCCAGTTCCTTCGCGAGCAGGTTGCCGGCCCGCACCAACGACTCGTGCCGACGGCGCGCGCGCCAGGCCACGCCCAGATCGCCCCAATGCAAACGGTCGGCCAGGCGGCTCCAGGCGAACCGAAGGCCCATGGCCAGCAACCGGCGGAAACGGGTCCCGCTGCCCCGCGGCGGGGGGGGCGCGGGGGTCAGGGCGCCCAGGCGCTTTTCCCGGACGGCGCTTTCCGTCAACGGCAAATAAATCGGTCCCTCGCCTTCGGTTCGGTCCACGATGGAGAAGAGGTCCTCCAGCCAGGGTTTGTAACGGTCCTCGATTTTGCCGCGGCGCAATTTGAGGTTGGACGTCAACTCGCCGGCGTCGATGGAAAAACGGTTCGCCAAGATCAGGTAACCCCCGGGCCTTTCGTGGGCGGGCAGATCGGCCGCGCAGCGGGCGAGGTCTTCTTTGATCCTTTCCCACGTGGGCGGGGGGATGACGCCGTCCGTTCCGGGACGGGCCTCGGTCGGCAGTTTCGTCCAGTCGAGGGTGACCAGGGCGGCCAGGCGTTTGTGGTTGGCGCCGAACACCACCGCCTGGTCGATCAGCACGGATCGTTGGAACGCCTCCTCCACTTTGCTGGGGGCGATTCGCCGTCCCGTGGAGGTCTTGATCAACGCCGATCGCCGGCCCGTAAGAGTCAGAAACCCCTCCGCGTCCAGGGACCCGTTGTCGCCGGTGTCGAAAAACCCGTCGGGCGTGAAAGGGAGGACCAAGGCGTCCCCGTGATAGCCGTGGAACACCCCCGGGCCCTTTATGAAAATCTCGCCGGCGGAGCCCAGTCGAATCTCGTTTGGCGGCAACGGGAGGCCCACGGTGCCGAAACGGTAGAGTTCCGGACGGTTCATGGCGACGGGGATCACGTTTTCCGATAGGCCATAGGCTTCCAAGACGAGAAGACCGAGGGCGTGGTAATACTCCAACAGCCAGGCCGGCATGGGCGCGGACCCGGAGACAAGGAACCGCACACGGTCGCCCATCACGCGGCGAAGACGCCTGAGAATCAGGCGATCGGCCAACCCCCGGGCGAGCCGCAACCCCCACCCCGGGGATCGACCCTCGCGCACGGCCACCGCCCAGCGGCCCCCGATGGCGATGGCCAGGCGGGCGACCGCGCGCAGGGGGAAAGACAGGGAGCCGATCGCGGCCTCGATGCCGGCGTACACCTTTTCATAAAAGCGGGGCACGCTGATGAACACGTCCGGGTGAACCTCCTTCACCCCCTCCAGGACGCGCCGGGGATCTTCCCAGATCCAGGTCTCGCAGCCCCGTTGGACCGCGGCCAGGTTTGTCATTCGTTGAAAGAGGTTCGAAAGGGGCAGCCAACAGAGGAGCCGACTCTCGGCCCCCAAGGCCGCGTAATTGTCGGCGATGGCCCGGACGGCCTGGACGATTTGCCGGTGCGAGTAAGCGACGCCCTTCGCGTCGCCCGTGGTGCCGGAGGTGTAGAGGAGCGTCGCCGTTCGCGCCCCGTCCGCCGGGGGCAACTCCACGGGGGCGGTGGGGGAGAACAGGTCTTCGGTCCAGGGGTCGGGCCCGGCCGGGGAAAACCGCTTGGTCTCCCCCTCGAAAGACACGATCCAAGCGAAAGGGCGGATTTCTTCGAAAGAAAGGAAGGCGAGGAGATCGGCCCGCTCGACGAAAAAAAACCGGGGTTTCGCGTTGTCGAGGATTTGGCGCACCCGGTCGTGCGGGTCGTGGGCGTCGATCGCCACGAGGACGCCGCCGGCGCGGGCGACGGCGTGGTGGACCAGTTCCCATCGAAGGTCGTTGGCCGCCATCAAGGCCACCCGGTCCCCGGGGGACAACCCCCGGGCCAACAGAGCCCCCGCCAGGGCGTCCGACCGTTCGCGGAATTCCTTCCACGAGACATTCCGCCAAGGGCCGTCGGCCCGGGGTTTGTGCCGAAAAGCGACGACGTCGGGGGACAAGCGGGCGCGTTCGTCCAGGAGCCCGGGGATGTGTTCCTCTTTTACGCTCATTCTGTTGTTAGTATAATGCGCCGACTTCCATGAAACCAGGGAATTTCCACCCTCAAACCGTTTTCGCGCGGATCCCGCGCGCGCTCCGTTCCGGCGGGGCGATTCTGGGGTTCCTCCTTTGCGCGGGGACCCTTGCGGGGTTCGCCTATTGGAAAAACCACGGGGCCGCGCTGATCGCCGGACCGGCGGCGGCGCCCGAGTTCGATTTGGTGCTTCGGCCGGACCGCGAAATTTACGCCCACGACGCGTTGGTGGAGTTCCTTCTTGAACCGGCTTCCCCGAAAATCACGGCCGCTCTGCGGGCGTCGACCGCGCCGTTCCACGGGTGGGTCGAACGCGGGGGGCGTCCGGTGGAGACCGTCGGCGTGTTGACCCAAGTGCGTCTGCGTTACGACGCGACGTCCGGAATTTGGCGCGCGCGCTGGCCGGTGCCCTGGAACGCCCCCGACGGCGATTACAATTTGCGGTTGGACACGTCCGCTCTGCCGTCGGGGATCACCGCCGTCCGCCAAAGCGGCTTCCGTTTGGCGTCGCGGACTTTTGACCCGGTGCCGGCGGGGCTCGGCGTGCTGACGCTCGAGGGGCAGGGGTCCCTGGCCCGCTTCGCCGGGCCCGACGGCGGCGAACCGCGCCTCTCCGCTTTGGCGGAATGGGCCGATTACATCGGCGCGGACACGGTGTTGATCCAGGGGGCGGAATCGAGCGGGTTCACCGCGAAATTGCCTTCGGATTTTCCCTGGCATTCCCGCCCCCGCGGCCCGGTGACCGACCTGGCCAAAGAGTGCCACCGTCGGGGAATTCGTCTGGGCGTTTACATCCTGTCCTTCATGGTGGGCGGCCCGCCGGAATATTCGCCCGATTACCAATACGGCGTCCACTACCAAAAAGGCCAGGCCATCGCGGGTTTGGACTTGCCCAAGCGCCGCGGCGTTTCCATCCGGGAGGAAAAGCGGCCCGGGGACATCGTGAAAATTCTGAACCATTGGGCCGCGGTCGAGGGCGTCGATTTCCTCGGTTTGGACTACATCCGCCCCGTTTTTGGCAGTCAGGAGTTGGTCGACGATTTTGTCCGCGAAATGCCGGGCGTGGAAAAGCCGGCGGGGTACGACGATTGGACGCCGCAACAACGCATGGTCTGGATCGGGCGGGGTCGCATGCTGGCGCCGCGGGCCGATCAACGGACGGAGCCCCGCTACCGGACCTCCGACCAATGGTTCTGGTACCGGGCCCATCGGACGGCGGCGGTGGTGCGTCAAATCACCGCGGGATTTGCCGGCAAAAAGCCCATTTGGGCGTTCACCTTGTCCTGGCAAAAAGGGTGGGAACACGGCCAGGACCCGGCCATGATGCGCGACGCGGGCATCGACATCAACGCCATCATGTTGTACGAAGCCGACGCGGCCCAATACCGCGGCTTGGTTCGACAATGGAACGCCTACACCCGGGGCGCTCCATTCAACCTCGTGGTCGGCAACACCTTCGACTGGCGCCTCCATCAAAAAACCCTCGATCCGGCGGGTCCCGAGGCCATGGTTCAGCGCGTCTTGGCCGCCGTGGAACGGTTTCAAGACCAACGGCCCGTGCGGGGCATTTTCCTGCACGACCTGCCGCGCGCCCTGCGCGGGTCGATTGGTCCCTACCCGCCCAAGGAATGGATGTTGGCCGGCGGGTCGGCCATCACCCGCTTAAGGGAAATCCACGATGTTCTTCCCTACCGGGTGAATTGGGTTTGCCCCGAATCCCTGAAACCGGGGGTGCTCGGCACGGCGACCGTTTCGCTCGTTCGCGGGACCGGCCCGGTCCGGGCGGACATTTACACGTCCGCCGACTTGACGGCCTCGCCCGTCGAGGTGGTCCTCTCTTCGGCGACGCCCACGGCCACGGTTCGGCTCACCTGGAAACCCACCGATCGGTCGACGGTTCGGGGCGACCGTGTGTTTGCCGCCGTCCGCACGACACGGCCCGAAGCGCGCGGCGATCGGGCCCAAATCCACGCCTCCTATTTGAGGGGCGAACGCGCCGCCTCCGCCCCCGCGGCGGCCCCTTCGGAGTGAAGGGCCTTGCGGGGTTTCCGATTTGACCCCATAATAAAACCGATTCCCAGGAGGATTCCATGACATTGTTGGTTTTTTCATTCGTGGCGGGCGCGGCGCTGATCGTGTTCTTTTACGGTGTGGGGATTTACAACGCCCTGGTCCGGGTGAAAAACAACGTTCGGCAGGCCTGGTCCAACATCGACGTGATCCTCAAGCAACGCCACGACGAGTTGCCCAAGCTGATCGAAACCTGCAAGCAGTACATGAAGTACGAAGCGGAGACGTTGGAGAAGGTGATGCGGGCCCGGGCGGCGGTGTCCCAGGCCCAGTCCACGGGCAACGTCGGAGCCCTCGGGACCGCCGAAGGGCAACTCCGCGGGGTGCTGGGCGGGTTGTTCGCGGTCGCGGAGAATTACCCCGATCTCAAAGCCAACGCCTCCTTCCAAAGCCTGCACGCGCGCATTTCCCAATTGGAAAACACGATTTCCGACCGTCGGGAACTCTACAACCAAGCCGTGACGATCAACAACACGCGTCTGGAGCAGTTCCCCGACAACCTCATCGCGGGTTTGGGTTCCTTTGAAAAGTTCGAGGTGTTGAAGTTCGACGCGACCGAAACCGCCGACGTCAGCGTCGGGGCCCTCTTTAATAGATAGCCGCCCGGCCCGATGTCCAACGATGCCATCGGGTTGGTGTTGGGCGCCCTGCTCACCGGGGGCTTCACGGTCACCGGCGGTCTTTGGGCGTGGCGGGGGTGGCGGCGCGCCCGTTCGGTGGAAGACACCCCCCTGGCAAAAATCGCCAGCGTGGCCCAGGGGGACGTCCATCTGGAAGGCCGCGCCCGCCCCCTCAGCAACAAAACCGCCGTCTGCCCTCTCACCGGCACCCCGTGCCTCTGGTACGCCTACCGCGTGGAGCGCTACCAGCGCTCGGGAAAAAATTCCCGTTGGGTCATCGTCTCCCAGGGGCGGAGTTTGGATTTGTTCGGGTTGGAGGATGAAACCGGCTTCGCCGTCGTGCATCCGGCTCGGGCGGAGGTGATCCCCGCCCGCCGGCGCGTGTGGCGGGGGCATTCCCCCTCGCCGCTCGCCGAACCCGCGGGTTTTTTGGGGGCGCTGTTTGCCCCCACTTACCGCTACACCGAGGAATTGATTGTCCCGGAGGAAACGTTGCGGGTTCTGGGCTGGTTTCAGTCCCTCGACGGCACGGTGCGGGGGCCTTCGGTGAACGACCGGCTGCGGCAATTGAAAGCCGATCCGGCCGCTCTTTTGGCCCGGTTCGACACGGACCGGGACGGGCAAATCAGCCTTGAGGAATGGGACGCCGCCCGCGCCGTGGTGGAGGCCGAGGCCCGGGACGCCGCCCTGCGCGCGCCCGCCGGGCCCGTGGTGCACACCGTCACTTTTCCGCCGGATTCGGGCCACCCTTTCGTCGTCTCGGCGTTGCCGGCGGCCGCCCTGGTGCGTCGTTACCGCTGGTCGGCTTTCGGGGCGGCGTTGGGCTTTATCGCCGCCTTGACCGCCTCGGCCTGGCTGGTCCGGGCGCTTTTCGCGACCGCCCCCGGCGTCCTTCCATAAACGCTAAAATCCCGGCGTGACCGAGCCCGACGCCGACCTCTACGCCTACCAACGGGACGAACTGCTTTCCCGCCTTCAAAAACTTTTCGACGATCACGCCCCCTGGGTGGTGCACGGCCGGGCCCTTTTGGATCCGGACGACATCGCCCGCCTGCGGCAAAAAATCCGCCAGGGTTACGGGTTTTCCCGTCGGGAGAGGACGGCGTTGACCGAAGCCGGTTTCCACGTGGACGCCCTTTTCCCGGGCCGATGAGCGGCGCCCGGGCGGAGGTCGCGGATTATCTTCAACGGCGCTTCGGCCGCCGTTTTTGCGTCTTAACGAACCGCGGCACCACCGCCTTGACGGCGGCGCTGCGCGCGCTGGACCGCCCGACGGGTGCCGCCGCCCTGTTCCCCGCCGTCCTGTGCTCGATTCCTGTTTTTGCGGCCCGCTTCGCGGGGTGGACCCCGGTCTTCGCCGACGTGAACCTGACGGACGCGAACTTTGACCCGACGGACGTGGCGCGCGTTTTGAGGGAATGCAACGGCCGCGTGGGGGCGGTGGTTCCCGTGCACATGTTCGGCAGAATGGACGACGTGGAGCGGCTCGAAAAAATGGCCGCGGCGGCGGGGGCGGCTGTGATCGAAGACCTCGCGCTTTCCCTCGGGGCGGAGCGCGACGGCCGTCCGGCGGGGTCGGTCGGGACGATGGCCTGTTTGAGCTTTGTGCGCAAAATGATCCCGCTCGAAATGGGCGGCGCGGTGATGACCGACGATCCCGAACTCGCCCGCCGCGCCCGCGATTTCATCGAATCGCTGCCTCCCCTGCGCCCCGGCGAAGGGGCCGAAACCGCGGCCGCGCTCCGCGCCTTTCACGCGTTGACCGGTTTCGTGGCCGCCGGCGACTGGCGTCGCCGGGAACTGCTCGATGGGTTCGAGGGGGAGTTTCGGCGTTTGTTTCTGGCCCGCACGGCCGACGCCGATTGGGACGCGCGCACCGTCGTCGCGGAAATCGAGAAATTGGACGACGTGCTGCGCGCCCGCCGCGCCCGCGCCGAAGTTTATGAGACGGCGCTGCACCACCCCGGGGCGGTGCCCCTCGATCGCGGCGGGTCGGCGCTCTTCGCCTATCCGGTGCGGCTGAAGGGCTGGACCGCCGAGGACCTCCTGGATTTTGCGGCCGAACAGGGGTATACTTTTCGTCGGATCGCCTACCCGGACATCCACCCGGTGTTCGGGCCCCGCCGGCCGATGCCCAACGCGGCGACGATCGAACGGGAAATCGTGGGATTGCCTTTGGACGACGATCGGCCGGTTTCGGAATTCTGGGGCTACGCGGCCGACTTCGATAAAATGTTGGGGGCGTATGAAAGCGTGGCCCCCCATCGGACACCCCCGGATACGCGGGGCCGGTTGGAAATGCGCATGGGAGGATTATCATGAAAACAGCGATTTTTGCGTGGGCGGTGTTGGCCGCCTTGGTCGTGACCGGTTGCGACCGGCCTTCGAAGGACACCGCGGCCCCCGCCGCCGCGCCGAGCGGCGAGGGACCAACGAACGGGACCGAAACGGCCACCGACGGGGCTCCGGCCTCCGACGCGGACCGGGACACGAAAGGCGCATCGACGCCCACCGCCGCGGAAGCTAAAACGCCCCCGGCGCCCGCCGCCGCGCCCGCCCCCGCAAAGTCCGGTTGGTTCGATCGCTTCGCGACCGCCGTGCGCCGACGCTTGAGCGTGATGACCGGGGGGTGGATTCGTCCCCCCGTGGCAACCCCGGAGCAACAAGCTCAAACCAAAAAGGACGTCACCGAAACCCAAAAGAAAAACCAGGAGTTGATGCGGCAAATCGAGGACCAATCCAAAAAGCAGATGGAAATGATCCAGATGCAAAATCAAATGATGCTCCAACAGATGCAGATGATGCGTCAGCAGCAACAAGCGTTGCAGAACACCCTCCAAGCGCAACAGCAAACGCGGCAATCCCTGGACGCGGCCAACCAGGCCCGTCAACAGCAGCAAAACAACCGGTGAAGACCAAGACGACCTCCCCGGTGGATCCCCGCGAGCGGGTGGCGTTGGCCGGGCGGTTATTGCCGCCCTTCGCCACGGCGGTTTGCGCCCCCCCCCGGGAGGGGTGGATCCCCGCGGTGTCCCGGCGCGTCCGGGATTGATCTTTCAAGGCCAAGGCGTGAGCGAACAACTTCATCTCTTCCCCCAGCCGGAGCAGAACAAAATCACCCGCATCATCAAGCGCGACGGTCGCTTGGTGGCGTTCAACCGTCTCAAAATCGTCAACGCCATTTTCCGGGCGGCTTCGGCCGTCGGCGGGAAGGACCGCGCCCTCTCCGAAACCCTGGCGGGCCAGGTCCTGGCCCGCTTGAACGGCGGCTACCCGGCGGGCGCCACGCCCTCGGTCGAGGAAATTCAAGATGTGGTGGAGCGCGTCTTGATCGACCACGGTCACGCGAAAACCGCCAAAGCGTTCATCCTCTATCGGGCGGAAAAAGCCCGGTCCCGCGAAGCCCGTCCCGAGGTGGTCGGCGTGTCGGACAACATCCCCTACAAGGTTCTTTGGCGGGTTTTGTCTTGGAACGCGGACCACGGTTGCCACACCCTCGCGGGGCTCCGCCAGGTTTGGGAAAAAGGTGGGTGGAAAAAGCTGATCCGCGACGCCGAAAAGGCCTATCACGAGGAAATCCACCACGTCGCGGGGTTGATCTTGAAGCGGCTGCCGGAAGTGCGGCTCGTGATCGTGGCCGGACCCTCCAGTTCCGGAAAAACCACCACCACGCTCAAGATCAGCGAACGACTGGCCTCGAAAGGACACAGTTTTGTGTTGCTGAACCTGGACAACTACTTTCGGCCTCTCGCGGAACAGCCCAAGGACGAATACGGGGATTACGATTTTGAAATGCCGGCCGCCCTCGATTTGGACCTCATCAACGAGCACCTCGGGCTTTTGATGGAGGGCCGGCCGATCCGCATGCCGATTTACAATTTCAAGACGGGGGTTCGGGATAAAGAGACCCGGGAGTTCCGGTTGAAGGCGGGGGAAATCCTTCTCATCGACAGTTTGCACGGGTTGTACGAGGGGATGACGAAGAACATCGCCCCGGAAAGCAAGTTCCGCTTTTACATCGAAGCCCTTTGCCAGATCAAAGACGCGGATGAGGAATTTGTGAAGTGGACCGACCTGCGCCTCTTGAGGCGCATGGTGCGCGACAGCTGGCACCGGAGCTACGACCCGGGCATGACCGTGGGGCACTGGCATTACGTCCGCAAAAGCGAGTTGCGTTACATCGTCCCCTACATCCACTCGGTGGACTACATCTTCAACGGCTCGTTGCCCTACGAATTGCCCTACCACCGCCAGCGCCTGCACGCGCTTTTGCCCGAGATCGTGCGCCGTTTCCGGGGGGACCCGAAAAAGGCCGACGCCTTGTTGCGGGCCGAACGGTTGACGCGGCTCCTGGACGCCCTGCCGGTCCTCCCCGGCGACGCCGACGTTCCGCCGAACTCACTTCTCCGCGAGTTTATCGGGGGAAGTCAATACCACTACTGATCCCGTACGAAGGAAAAATGCTAAAATACTTCCGTGAGTATGGCGGCGTTTCCTTCCCGTTCGTCCGGCCGGCCTGAAGCCACCGACCGCTCCGGTCGCGGGATGGGTTGTCGGACCGTCTTGCACAATTGCGATTGCCACACGTTCCAAGAGGTCGCCGCGCAATTGATGAAGGCCATCCGGTGCGATTTTCAGAGGGGTTTGGCCCTCGCCAACGTTGTGCACCACACCGGGAGCGCCACGGTTTACCAGGGCCACCGGGAACGCTGCGAAGCGGTGGCGGCCGTCCTTCAGTCCATCGGACTGCGGGCGGATGTTGTTAAATAGTTTGGTTTTCGTCGGCGGGCGCTCGGGGCGCCCCCGTCCGGTCCCAGGGAGGAATCGATGAGCGCACAAACACACAACAAGAAGTCCGGCATCCGCAAGAAACGCTCGGCGGCGGCGAAGCCCGCCCCCGCTGAGAAAGCCCCCGTCCTCAAGGCCCCCGCCGAGAAGCAACCGGTCGAGGCCGTTGGAAAAAACTACGTGGTGGTCGATTTCCCGCAGGAAGGGGAGATCCTCACCAGCCCCCGCTACACGCTGCGCGTCAGCACGAGCGCGGTGGAGAACGTCCAGATTTCCATCGATGGGCGCGACTTCCAACCGATGCGTGAATCCGTCGGCTTCTGGTGGTACGACTGGGCCAACTTCGGCGCCGGCGCCCACACCCTGGTCGCCCGCATTCAGGTGGGCAAGCGGTCCCAGAAGTCCAAAGACCGTTCCTTCACGGCCATCATCTAGCGGTTCGATCGAATCCCCCGCAACGCCGATTGACATAAAGAGTCTTTTTTGTTCCAATATGCCCGCGCGGGCATATTGGAACAAAAGGGGTTGTCCATGATCTTCGCAAAAAGGTGGGCCGGGGTGTTGGTCGTGCTGGGGGGGGCGCTCGGCGCGATGGCGGTTCGGGCGAACACGCCGCCCCCGATCGGTCCCGTTTACAGTACCGTGGACGGATTGCGTCAATTTTGGATTTACGATTCCCGGGGGAACAAAAACCTCCTCATCGTTTACCTTCCCACCAACGCTTTAACGCAGAACAGCGTCCCCATGGCGGATCGGGTGGTCGCTTATTCCAACGACGTGGCTGTGACCGCCACCTCCGTCAACCGGTTCCATGTGACGGGATTGGCGGACGCGTCGCTGAACGCGCTGATCGATCTGCCCGTGCCCTCTGGGACGACGGGGAGCGACGCGTCGTTGGCGCGGGTCCTTTTTGTCTCCCCCACACTGCTGCACCTCACGACACGCAACGGGACGACGTATTACTACGACACGGCCCAGCGCCGATTCCGCTCCGCCCCCGCCGCCGAGGACGCCCTCGCCGTGGACCCCGCCGTGACCCTGTCCACCTTGAATGTTTCTTCTTGGCCCCGTCGATTGCCGGTGTTGACCGTGGCGCCCGACCCCTCCGCGGCGCGGGTGAGCGACGGGAACCCGGTGGTTTTTGATTTCAACACGAATTGGGGCGGCTGGGCCGGCATGGGCCTGGACAGCGACGATTACGGGACCCCGGCCCTCGAAACCGTGGATCTATCGAGCTGGAACCAATTGGTCGTCGGATTGAAAGGGGCGGTGCCCCGGGTCAAGCTGGAAATGGTGGACGACCAGGACCGCAAACACTTTTTTTATCCGCGCGGCCTCTCGGCCGCGGAGGAAAAGGTCTGGGTGCTTCCCCTGGAGACGGCCCGGCGGGTGGTCAATTTGGCCCGTTTGCGGTTCGTGTTCCTTATCGTGGAAACGCCGGCCGCTGTGGGCCGACTGACCCTTCGTCGGGAGCCCACGGTCCCGGACGAATGGGCCCCCACCTTACTGTCCCCGGACCAGATTCAGGCCCCGGGACGAACCCCGGGGGTCGTTCGCTTTGCCCCGAACGGGGACGCCTCGCGGGAAACCGCCACGCCGCGGGGGCTTCTCTTGGATTTTCGAACGGGGGGCGGGTGGGTGACGGGGACCTTTAATTTTGACGATTTCAGCACGCCCTCTTTGGAAACCATCAACCTGTCCACCCACGCGGCTTTGTCAGTCGGACTTCGCGGGTTCGCTCGGGAGGGCACGGGGTCTTGGGCCGATTTGGGCCGGGTAAAACTGGAGGTCGAAGACGCCCAATTCCGAAAATTCATCACCCAACTCACGGGGGTGACGGCGGATCGGGAAAGGGTGTGGTCCCTGCCCATGGGGGTGTTGGGGGCGGCGATCAACACGAGCGCGGTGCGTTTCATCACCCTGGTCGTCGAAGGTTCTCCAAACCGAAACGGGCTGTTGCGGGCCAATTTGGTTCCCGGGCGCGAGGAGTTTCCCAACCCCCTCCTCGCCCCGGCGCAGTTGGGGGGCTTTCCGGGGGCGGCTTTTATCACGCGGGTCGCGCCCGAGGGGAACGCCACGTCCGTCACAAAAACCACGCGGGGCATTCTTCTTCAGTACAGGACGGGAATCGAAGGGTGGGCGGGGGGCGGCTTTTCCTTTGATGATTTTGGAACGCCTTTTATTGAGATTCGGGATTTGAGCGCCGTGGACGCATTGCGTTTCGGTGTGCAGGGGGATGTGGAACGGGTGAAGTTGGAATTGGTCGATAACGTCGACCGCAAACACACGACGTTTCTCGACGGGATATCCCCCGGCGAGGAAAAAGTTTGGACCGTGCCCCTGTCGAACCGCGTCCAAGGCATGGATCGTCGATTCACCCGGTTGATTTATTTCATTGTGGAAGGAACGGGGCGATCCGGGTCCCTGCGGGTCAATGTGGTCGCCCCGGGGGCGAGCGCCGGCGCCCTGCGCGTGGTCGCCCCTGCTTCAACGGAGTCGGCGCCGCCCGCAACGGAGGGGTGGGGTCGTGTGAGCGTCTTTCCCAATCCCGCCGTGGGGGTGGAACCGACGTTTCGCGTCGAATGCGCGGGCGTCGATGCGGTCCGTTTGATGATCTTGAGCGTGACCGGGCGGGTGGTCGCCGAGGCCATTATGACCCCCGCGGGAACGGTCGGGGGCCGGACGGTGTTCGAACACCGGTGGTCCGGGACGGACGCCGCGAGCGGGGTTTACGTTTATCGTTTGACGGCCCAGGGGGGCCCCGCGGCGTTGCCCCCTAAAACCGGGCGGTTCGCTCTCGTCCGCTGAGTTTCCCGAAACAATCACAGGGGCCGCCGCCCATCGGGCGGCGGCCCCTGTTTTGATTCGCGCGGATAACGATTAGGGAAGCGCGGGCTCTTCGATGATCGCCTTTTCTCCGTTCAGGGCTTTCATGAAGTTCACGACGTCTTTGATTTCCCGGGCCGTGAGGTTCAGGGGTTTCATTTCCTTGTCCAGCCAAGGGTTTTTAACCCCGCCCCGGTTGTAGAACGCCATCACGTCGTCCAAGGTGGCTTCCGACCCGTCGTGCATGTAGGGCGCCGTGTCGGACAGGTTGCGCAAGGTCGGCGTCTTGAAAGCCCCCCGGTGACGATCTTCTTTGGTTTGCGCGTGGCGGCCGAGGTTGGTTTCCTTCGCCGTCATGCCCACCCCCAGGTTGTGGAAATCGGAATCGGAAAAGTTGAAGCCGCTGTGGCAGACGCTGCAATTGGCTTTCCCAAAAAACAATTTCAGGCCCCGCTGGGCCGAGGCCGAAAGGGCTTTCTTGTCCCCGGCTTCGAAGCGGTCGTAGGGGGCGTTGCCCGTCAAGACCGTGCGCTCAAAAGAGGCGATGGCCTGGGCCACCCGGTCGATGCTGATTTCCGATGTGCCGAAGGCCTTTTCGAACAGAGACGGGTAACCCGCGATGCCCGCGAGGGTTGTCGTCGCGGCGGCGTGGGTGAAACCCATTTCGACGGGGTTTTCAATGGGGCCCTTGGCCTGTTCCTCGAGGCTCGCGGCGCGGCCGTCCCAAAATTGGATGTCCATGAACGCGCTGTTCAGGACGGTGGGGGCGCTCACCCCGCCCTTCTGGCCGTGGATGCCGGTGGAAACCTTGCCCTGGTCCGTCCAGCCTTTTTTCGGGTCGTGGCAGGTGGCGCAACTGACCGTGCCGTCGGCGGAAAGCCGTTTGTCAAAATACAACTTCTTGCCCAGGTCGACTTTGGCGTCGGACACGGGGTTGTCGGCGGGGACCCGGGGTTTTTGCAGTCCCAACGGCACGGGGTAAGGGTATTCGGCCGAATCTTCCCACTCCGCCGCCACGGTCCCGGCGATCAAGGCCAAGGTCGCGATGGTCAAAAGGGTGGTTAAACGCTTCATGGAAACACCTCCGGAAAAAATGATAACAGGATGGTTCCCACCTTACAAAAAATTACCCCGGGAAATCCAGACCGTCGGCCCGTCTTGACAGAGGGCTTTTCATATCGAAAAATAAGCGAAAATCGACCGCCTCTTCTTCCCGGACGAGAAAGACTGGAACGATGAACAAAATGGAATTGGTTCAACGCGTGTCCCGCGGCGCCGGGGTGACGCGGTCGCAAACCGCGCGGGCCTTGAAAACCTTGGTGATCGCGATCCGCGACACCCTCCGCGACGGCGGAAAAATTTCCCTTTCGGGGTTGGGCACCTTCAAGGTTAAGGCGCGCAAAGCCCGCTGGGGCCGGAACCCCGTGACGGGCGCGCGGTTGGCCATTCCCGCCGGCCGGAAGATCTCTTTTCGTGCCAGCTTGTCCCTGCGGACGCTGGTGAAGGGATGACCGTCCCCGGTCGCCGGGTCGCCGTCCGGGGATTGGCCCATTTGGCCGCCGCCGTTTTTTGGGCCGGGGGCGGGGCGGCCTCGCTCAAAGGGTTGTGGGACGCTTTTTTCGGCGCGCCGGAGGCGCGGTTTTTTTCAGCGAAGCCCTGGGATTTCGTGACGCGGGAACAATGGTTTCGCTTCACCGGGTTGGAACTAACTTTCGGGTTGGCTTGCCTGGCGCTGGGAGCGGCGTGCCGGGTGTACGCCCGCCGATTGCCGATTTATCGGGACGTGCCGGACCATCGCGCTGTTCGAGGAAATCCATGATCAAATGCTCACAAAAGCTGGACCAGTTGCCGCCGTACATTTTCACGCGCATCAAGGCCTTGGCGGCCGAGGCGCACGCCCAACGGTTGGACGTCATTGATTTGGGCATGGGCAATCCCGACCTTCCGACGCCGCCCCACGTGGTCGACCGTTTGATCGATTCCGTCAAAAACCACCCCCGCACCCACCGGTACCCCCAGGCGAAAGGCATGCCCCGGTACCGCAAGGCCGTGACCGGGTACATGAAATCCCGGTTTGGGGTCGACTTGAACCCCGACGAAAACGTTTTGGCGCTCATCGGCTCCAAGGAGGGCATTGCCCATCTGTGCCAGGCCTACATGGACCCGGGCGACTACGCCTTGGTGCCGGTGCCCAGCTACCCGGTTCACTCGAACGGCGTTATTTTGGCGGGGGGGCAGATCCACTACATGCCCCTCACCCCGGAGAACAAATTCCTGCCGGACTACAGCCGTATTCCGGCCGAGGTTTTGAAAAAGGCCAAATTGATGTTCTTGAATTACCCGAACAACCCGACGGCGGCGGTGGTCGAGGACCCGGCCTTTTACCACGAAACCGTGGCCTTCGCCCAAAAGCACGGCATCCTGGTGGCCTACGACAACCCCTATTGCGAAATCACCTTCGACGGCTACGTGGCCCCGAGTTTCCTCTCCGTGCCGGGGGCGTCCGAGGTGGCGCTGGAGTTCCACAGTTTTTCCAAAACCTACAACATGGCGGGGTGGCGCGTCGGTTGGGCCTGCGGTTCGAAATCCCTGCTGGGGCCCCTGGAAAAATACAAAGCCTTCGTCGACTACGGCGTGCCCTCTTTCATGCAATTGGCGGCCGCCGCCGCGCTGGAGGGTCCCCAGGACTGCGTGAAGCACGTTGTGGAGACCTACCGCCGACGGCGGGATTATTTCGTGGGGGAATTGAACAAGATGGGCTGGGCCGTGCCGCTGCCCAAGGCGACCATGTACGTCTGGGCGCCCCTGCCCGAGCCCTGGAAGGCCCGGGGGTCCTTGGCGTTCGCCGAGGCGATGATCAAGGAAACCGGCGTGGTGGTGACCCCGGGGGTCGGGTTCGGTCCGGAAGCCGAAGGCTACGTCCGCATGGCTTTGGTCACCCACGACGACCGCTTTTACGACGCGGTCCTGCGCATCAAGAAATTCCTTCGGAAAACGGCGTGAGGCGCGGCGGCGTCAACATCGGCCTGGTCGGCCGGGGCGTGGTCGGCTCCGGCGTGCTGGACGTTTTCGAGAAGAACCTGCCCGTGCTGGAGGCCAAGGCCGGCACGCGTTTGCGCGTGGCCTGGGTCGCCAGCCGCCACCGGCGGAGCCTGCCCCTCATCGGGGGGGAACGGCCCCGTTTCACAACGAATTGGCGCGACGTCGTGGGCGACCCCGCGGTCGACATCGTCGTCGAACTCATCGGCGGCGAGGAGCCCGCGCGCACGCTCATCCTGTCGGCGCTCAAGTCCGGCAAGCACGTCACCACCGCCAACAAAGCGGTTTTGGCCACCCATTGGGAGGAGATCTTCACCGCCGCCCAGGCCGCGCGCGGCCTCGTTTATTTCGAAGCCGCCGTCGGTGGCGGCATTCCCGTCATCCAGGGCGTCAACGAGGGGCTGGCCGCCAACCGCATCGAGCGGATCTACGGCATTTTGAACGGCACCACCAACTACATCCTGACCCGCATGGCCGAGGAAGGCCTGAAATTCGCCGCCGCCCTCAAAGCCGCCCAGGCGGCGGGGTTCGCCGAAGCCGACCCGTCGGCCGACATCGACGGCATCGACGCCGCCCAAAAACTCGCCATTCTGGCGTCTCTGGCGACCACCGGTTGGGTGCGGGTGGCCGACGTGCGCCGCGAGGGTTTGGCGGGCCTCGACCAATGGGACATGAATTTCGCGCGGCGGCGCCTGGGCTTGGTGCCCAAGTTCCTCGGCATCGCCGACATCGAAGGGGACACGGTGTTCGCCCGGGTCCACCCCACCCTGATCCCGGAAACCCACCCCTTCGCGAACGTCCGCCACGAGTACAACGCCTTTTTCGTCCACGGCGACGCGGTGGGGGACGTCATGTTTTACGGCAAAGGCGCGGGGGCCTGGCCGACGGCGAGCGCCGTGGTGTCCGACATAATGTATTTGGCGCGGCAGGTGGCCGGGGGCATGGCCGGGCGCATGCCCTACGTGACCTACGACGCCCAGAAAAAATTGGAAATGGCCGACCCGGCGGGCCGTTCCTCCCGCCACTACCTGCGCTTCAGCGCCCAGGACCGCCCCGGGGTTTTGGCCAGTCTCACGCAACTTTTGAGTCGCCACGACATCTCCATCGCGTCCGTCCACCAGGAAAACGGCGTCGTGGCCGACTCCGACGTCATCAAGAAAGCCGTGCCCATCGTCATCGTGACCCACGCCGCCCCCGAAGGGGCCGTGGCCGGCGCGCTCAAAGAGTCGCGACGGGTGCGGGGCTTGGCCCGCCGCCCCGTGCACCTCCGCATCGATTCCCTCAAATGAAGCGGGCCGGTCTCATTGAGCGGTACCGCGCCTATTTGCCGGTCACGGACAAAACCCCCATCGTGTCCCTGGGGGAAGGCAGCACGCCGCTGATCGCCTCCTGCCGCGCCGCCGAGTGGGCCGGCGCGCCGGGCCTGCGGCTCTTTTTGAAGTGCGAAGGCATGAACCCCACCGGGTCCTTCAAGGACCGCGGGATGACGCTGGCGATCTCGAAGGCGCTCGAGGAAGGGTCCCGGGCCGTCATCACGGCGTCCACCGGAAACACCTCGGCGGCGGCCGCCGCCTACGCCGCCCGCGCGGGGTTGCGCTGCGTGGTGCTCATTCCCGACGGCGGCATCGCCCTCGGCAAACTGTCCCAGGCCGTCATGCACGGGGCCGGGGTGTTCGCCGTGCGGGGGAATTTCGACGACGCGCTCGCGGTGGTCCGCCGGGTGGGCGAAACCCAGCCCCTCACCATCGTCAATTCCATCAACCCGTACCGGATCGAGGGGCAAAAGACCGGCGCCTTTGAGATCATCGACGAACTGGGCGACGCCCCCGAATACCATTTCATTCCGGTGGGCAACGCCGGCAACATCACCGCCTACTGGAAGGGTTACGTCGAACACCACGGCCGGGACCCAAGCCGCCGTCGGCCAAAAATGATGGGGTGGCAGGCCGCGGGAGCCGCCCCGATCGTGAACGGCGCGCCGGTCAAGGACCCGAAGACCCTCGCCACGGCCATCAAGATCGGCAACCCCGCTTCCTGGAAAGGGGCGCTGGCCGCGCGGGACGAATCGGGCGGGCACATCGGGGCCGTGACCGACGAAGAGATTGTGGAGGCCTACCAGGCGCTCGCCCGCGACGGCGTGTTTTGCGAGCCGGCCAGCGCGGCGTCCCTGGCGGGGGTTCGCGCCTGGGCCCGGGCCAACCCCGATTTCGCCCGATCGACCGCCACCGTCGTGTGCGTGCTCACGGGCCACGGCCTCAAGGACCCGGACCGGGCCCTGGCCGTGACCCCACGGCCCAAGACCATCGACGCGTCCGTGGACGCCCTGATGCGGGAGCTTGCCCTCTGAACCGTTCCGCCGAAACCGTCGCGTTGGCGGCCTCGACCCTGCTGTGGGGGGCCGGGGCCGTCGCCCGGGCGGCGCGGGGCCTGCCCGCGGCGTGGACGACCTCCGCCGTGTTTTTGCCGACCGGTTTGCTCGTCCTGGCCTGGTTCAACCACCGGCTGCGCTCGCGGGCGCTGGCCTGGGCGATGTTTGCGCTGTCCCTCGCCCTGGCCATGATCGTTTTCGGCGCCTGGGCCCTCGCCCACCGCACGGCCCTCGGGGGGTCCCTCCTCAACGCCGGCGCCGCGACCCTCTTGTACCTCTGTTTGTCCGTCGCGGCGGCGATGCAACTGCGCGTCGCGCCCCCCCAGGAGAAACCGCTATGAAAAAAATTGCCGCTCTGTGCGCTTTGCCGTTCCTGTTGGCCGCCTGCGAAAAGGGGCCCCGCGCCGTGAAAATCGCCATGGCCTTGCCCCTGACGGGGGACGTGGCCACCCTCGGCCAAGGCATTCGACGGGCCGCGCTGCTCGCCATCGAAGAGGCCCGGACCGCCGGCCGACTGCCGGCGGTCGGCGTCGAGGTGCTTGAGTTCGACGACCGGTCGGACCCCAAGGAGGCGGTCAACGTCGCCAACCGCATCGTGTCCGACCCGTCGGTGGTGGCGATCATCGGCCACTTCAATTCGGGTTGCTCCATCCCGGCCTCCCGGGTGTACGCCCAGGCCGGCCTGCCCATGATGAACGCGGGCTCCTCGAACCCCGAACTCACCCGCCAGCAATTGTCGCCCCAATGGCGCTGGCCGCGGGTGGTGTTCCGCGCGAACACCACCGATGACGCCCAGGGCACTTTCGCCGGGGAATTGGTGTTTGGAAAGCTGAAGAAGAAAACCGCCCTGGTCGTCCACGACAAGACCGCCTACGGACAGGGCATCGCCGAGGAATTCCAAAAATCCTACACGGCGCTGGGCGGACGGGCGCTCGCCTTCGACGGGATCCAGCCCGGGGACAAGGATTTCAAGGCCCTGTTGACGCGTCTCAAAGGCTTGAAACCGGAAGCGATCTTTTACGGCGGCACCTTCACCGAGGGGGCCCTGCTCCTGCGCCAGGCCCGGGAACTCGGTTTCGCCTGCCCCTTCGTGACCGGGGAAAACAGTTACGACCCCGATTTCATCGCCATCGCGGGCCCCGGCGGCGAAGGGGCCTACGTGACTTACTTGGGCCGTCCCGCCGATCTCCTGCCCAGCGCCAAGATTTTTGTTGAAAAATTCCAGGCGCGCTACCCCGGGGAACCGATCCGGGCCTACGACCATTACGGTTACGAGATCGCGAACATTTTGATCGCCGCCCTGGAGAAAGTCGGTCCCGATCGGGGAAAAATCATCGGGGCGCTTCAGGGCCTGACGTACGAGGGGGTGTTGGGCACCACGACCTTCGATGAAAAAGGCGACACGCTGAACAAAACCATCAGCGTGTTCGTGGTCCGAAAAGGGCAGTTTGTCCCGGCGGATTTTTAGTCGCTCCGGGCGGCTCCTCGCCGCCTTCCTTTGGTCGGGGTGCCTGGCGCCCGCCCCCCCCCGGCGTCCGTCCGCGGCGCCCCCGCCCGCCCCCGCCCTGTACGGTTGGCCCTTATTCAAACCCCGAATTCTTTCGCCCTACGGACCCCGGGGTCGCCGTTTCCACGTGGGCCTTGATTTGATTCAGACCCGGGGCGGCGGCGACCCCATTTTGGCCTCCCGGGACGGCGTGGTGGAGGAGGCCCGGGTTCGGCGCGGCTACGGAAAAACAGTGTTGCTCCGGCACCCGGACGGTTGGTTCACGCGGTACGCCCACGGGCGAAAATTAAATGTGCGCGAAGGCCAGCGGGTCGCCCGCGGTGACGTCCTCGGATGGGTCGGCCGCACGGGTCGGGCCACCACGGCCCATCTCCATTTTGAAATCTTGAAACCCAACCGCAAAACCGTCGATCCCAAGCCCCGGCTCTTCCCGGCGACGTCCGCCCCGCCAAAAAGTTAAAATTCCCGTCGCCCCATGACTCTCGCGTTGCTTCTGGAACAACTCCTGAACGGCCTCACCCTGGGGGGCATTTACGCCCTGCTGGCCTTGGGCTACACCCTGGTTTACGGGGTGCTGCGCATGATCAATTTCGCCCATTCGGAATTGTTCATGGGGGGCGCGGTCGTCGGGTGGGCGGTGTTGAGCGTGTTTCCCGGGCACGGTTGGATCGCGGTGGTCCTCACGTTCGCCGTCGCCATGGCGGCGGTGGGGCTCTTCGCGGTGCTCCTGGACCGGGTGGCCTACGCGCCTCTGCGCCGGGCGCCGCGCCTCATGCCGCTCATTTCCGCCATCGGGGCGTCCCTGGTTCTGCAAAACGCCGTTTTCCTCTGGCGCGACAACCAACTGCCCTTCCCGGCGTTGGTCTCCGTCCGGCCCCACGCCCTCGGGCCGGTGTCGGTCACGGGGCTCCAGGTTTTCATCATCGCCACGAGCGTCGCCCTCATGGGGTTGTTGACCCTGTTCATCCAAAAAACCCGTCTTGGCAAGGCCCTGCGGGCCGTTTCCCAGGACGCGCCCACGGCGGAGCTCATGGGCATTCCCGTCGATCGGCTGATCGCGCTCACGTTTTTCATCGGAGGGGCCCTCGGCGCGGCGGCCGGGGTGCTCAACGGTCTCTATTACGGTTCGGTCAAATACAACATGGGTTTCGTGCCCGGCGTCAAAGCCTTCACCGCGGCGGTGCTCGGCGGCATCGGCAACGTGCCGGGGGCGATGTTGGGGGGATTTTTGTTGGGCCTCTTTGAGGCTCTCGGCGTGGCCTTCCTGCCCGAACCCGCCTGGAAGGACGTTTTCGCCTTTGGGTTGTTGATCGGGGTCTTGATCTTCCGCCCGTCCGGGCTCCTGGGGGAACATGTCACAGAGAAAGTCTAAACTCCTCGCCCTCGGCGTCGGCCTCGCCGTCTTGACGGCGCTGCCTCTCTTGATTCAAAACACGTCCTGGGGGTTTGTGATCCGCATCCTGGGCGTCATGGGGCTCACCGGGCTGCTGGCCCTGGGGGTCAACATGGTTCTGGGGTACGTGGGCCTTTTGGATTTGGGGTTCATGGCGTTTTACGCCATCGGGGCCTACACGACGGCGCTCCTGACCCTGCGCGGGTGGAGCTTTTGGGTCTGTCTGCCCGTGAGCGTCGCCCTGGCCATGGGGGTGCGGGCCCTCTTGGGTTGGCCCGTGCTGCGCCTGCGCGATGATTATTTGGCCATCGTCACCCTGGGTTTCGGGGAAATCGCCCGCATCACCTTGAACAATTGGGACGGGTTGACCAACGGCCCCAAGGGGCTGAGTCTTATGTCTTCGGCACTCGTGCCTCCCCTTCGTTTTTTCGGGATGACGCTTTTTTCCAACACCCACTTTTACTATTTGATCCTCGCCTTTTTCGCCCTGGGGCTTCTGGTTTCCTGGCGGTTGGACCGCTCCCGCATCGGCCGCGCCTGGATCGCCCTGCGGGAGGACGAGCTCGCCGCCCAGGCCATGGGGATCAACGGCCCCAAATTAAAAAACCTCGCGTTCACGCTGTCGGCGGCCTACGCGGGCGTGGCCGGGGCCATATTCGCGCGGTGGGAAAATTTCATCACGCCGGAGTCCTTCACCTTTTGGGAATCGGCCCTCCTGGTCGCCACGGTGGTCCTGGGCGGGCGGGGATCGCTGCTGGGCGTTTCCCTCGGCGTGGTCTTGATCGTGGGGCTGCCCGAAATCCTGCGCTCGGACCTTTTCCGTTGGGCCGGGGGCATCCAAGCCGTGAACGCCCGCTATTTGATCTTCGGCGCGATTCTCATCGTGGCGGCGATTTTTCGGCCCCAGGGGTTGTGGCCCCGCCCCGCCGATCGCGTTCCGCGCGGAAAATAACATGCGCCTCTTGGCCGTGCGGGGGCTCACGAAACGGTTCGGCGGATTGACCGCCCTGGAGAACGTCGATCTCACGGTGGACGCCGGGGAGATCGTGAGCGTCATCGGGCCCAACGGCGCTGGCAAGACGACCTTTTTCAACCTGTTGACCGGTTTTTACAAGCCCGACGGCGGTCGCGTGGAGTTTTCCGGCGAGCGCATCGACGACCTGCCCGCCCACCGCATCGTCAAGCGCGGCTTGGCCCGCACCTTCCAAAACATCCGCCTTTTCCCGCGCATGACGGCCTTGGAAAATGTGATGGTCGGCCGCCACTGCCGGACCCGCTCGGAGCTATGGCCGGCGCTCTTCCGCACCCGGGCGTTTTACCGCGAGGAACGGGAGATCCGACGCACCGCCGAAGAGCGGTTGCGCGCCGTGGGCCTCGAGGGCCAGGCCCACACCCCCGCCCAGCACCTGTCCTACGGCGATCAGCGCCGTCTCGAAATCGCCCGCGCTTTGGCCACGGAACCCCGCTTGCTTCTTCTGGATGAGCCCAACGCCGGCATGAACCCCCGCGAAAGCCTCACCCTCATGGAGACCATTCGCGGACTGCGTCGGGAGGGCGTGACGATCCTCCTCATCGAGCACGCCATGCGGGTCGTCATGGGCGTGTCGGACCGGGTGGCCGTCTTGGATTACGGGAAGAAAATCGCCGAGGGCAAACCGGCCGAGGTGCGGGCCGACCCCCGCGTCATCGAGGCCTATTTGGGGGCGGGGCGGTCCGATGCTTAGCGTGTCCGGGCTGCGGGTCTCCTACGGCCGCAAAGCCGAAGCGCTGCACGGCGTCGATTTTACCGTGGGACCCGGGGAGATCGTTTGCCTGATCGGCGCCAACGGCGCCGGCAAAAGCACCCTGCTCAAAACTCTCTCGGGGCTGTTGCGGCCCGACGCCGGGACGGTGACCTTCGCGGGCGAACGGTTGGACGGCCGAGCCGGGCACCTCATCGCGGCCCGCGGGCTGGTTCAGGTGCCCGAAGGGCGCCGCATTTTTCCGCGCCTGACGGTTTTGGAAAATTTGGAAATGGGCGCCTTCCTCCGCCGGGACCCCGCCGAGCGACGGACATCCCTCGAGCGGGTCACGGCGTTGTTCCCGGTGTTGGGCCAACGCCTCGGCCAGGCGGGCGGCACCCTCTCGGGCGGCGAACAACAAATGCTCGCCATCGGGCGCGCCCTCATGGCGCGGCCGCGCCTCTTGATGCTGGACGAGCCCTCCATGGGCCTGGCGCCGCTGGTCGTGGACAAAATATTTTCCATCCTGCGGGACATCCACCGGGAGGGCACCCCCCTCCTTCTCGTGGAACAAAACGCCAACGAGGCCCTGCGGTTGGCCCACCGGGGGTATGTGATTGAAACCGGGCGGCTGACCCACGCGGGGGCGGCCGCCGATCTTCGGCGGGACCCAACGGTAAGAAACGCCTATTTGGGGGTGGCGTGAGGGGAACACCGGCGTCGCCCCCGGCGGGGGGAAGGTGGGGAAAAATCAAAACCGGCGCGAAGGGGACAAAGGGGACGAACGTGCTTTCCCGGGGCGGCGGTCCCCGGATCGAATTGATCTGCGTGGGGTCGGAACTCCTCATGGGCAAACTCAACACGCACGGGGCCTATCTGTCGACCGTGTTGGAGGAAGCGGGAACGCCGCTGGCCCGAGAAACCACCGTGGCCGACGACCCGGCCGATATGGCCGAAGTTTTTGCCGCCGCCTGGCGGCGGTCGGACGTGGTGTTGTGCGCGGGCGGGCTGGGCCCCACCTTCGATGACGTGACCCGCGACGTCTGGGCGCGGGTGCTGCGGCGGCGGCTGCGGTTCCGCCCCGAACTCCTAAAAACCATCCGCGCGCGCTTTCGCCGACGGGGGATCCCCATGCCCCCGGCAAACCGCCGGCAGGCTTACCTGTTGTCCGGCGCGCGGCCGCTCGCCAACGAGGTCGGCACCGCCCCCGGGCAACGACTCGACGCCGGGGAAAAAACGCTCTTCCTTTTTCCGGGCCCGGGGTCCGAATTGAAACCCATGGTGGCGCGGGATCTTGCGCCTTTCCTGTCGGGGCGCGGCGCGCCCGCGCGTCGCACCCGGGTGTGGCGCCTGATCGGCCGCCCGGAGAGCGCCGTCGACCAACGCCTGCGGGCTCTGTTCGAAGGGCCGGGGGTCGCCGGCACGACCTGGGGCATCCTGGCCCACGACGGCGTGGTGGACGTGAAAATCACAGCGGTCGGGGCGACCGCGACGGGGGTGGAAAAGTCGCTCGCGTTTTGGGACGGGGTTTTGCGGCGGGAGTTCGGACCGGACCTGTTCAGCGAAGGCGCCCAAAGTTTGGCCGGGGCGTTGGTGTCTCTCCTGGCCGAGCGCGGGGAGACCCTGGCCCTGGCGGAATCCTGCACCGGCGGGCTCGCGGCGAAACAATTGACGGACGTGCCGGGCAGTTCCCGCGTGTTTTGGGGGGGCGTGGTGGCCTACGACAACAGGGCCAAGATGAAAATTTTGGGGGTCCCGGCGACGCTTTTAAAGCGATCCGGCGCCGTGTCCGCGGCGGTCGCGCGCGCCATGGCCGACGGATTGCGCCGACGGGCGGCCGTCGACCACGCGCTCTCCGTCACGGGGCTGGCGGGGCCGTCGGGGGGCACCAAGCGAAAACCCGTGGGACTCGTGCACGCGGCCTGGGCCACCCGGGACCACGTGCGCCATTGGAAAAAAAAGTTTATCGGGACTCGAACGGAAATCCGGGAGCGGGCCGCGCGGTGGGTGTTGGACGCCCTGCGGCGGGGGCTTATTTAGGGCGGCCGGCGTAGCGCGCGCGCCAGCGCAGGACTTCCCGAACCAGGCCGGCGGCCAGGTCGACGGATTGGGGGTCCTTGCGGCGCAGAAGGCGGAGCAATTTGCCTTCTTTCGCGTCGTCGGTCGTCGGGGCTTTCTTGAAAGAGGGGGTGTTGATCAGGTCGCCGATGGGCACGCCCAGGCCTCCCGCCACGCGGTGCAGGGTGGTGAGGGTGGGGTTGCGTTCGCCGCGCTCGAGCCCGCCGATGTAGGTCCAATGCAACCCGCAGCGGCTCGCCATGTCTTCCTGGGTCAACCCTTTGCGTTTGCGCAGGGCGCGGATGCGCGCGCCCATTTCTTTTTTTACGTTGATCGTCGTCATGGTAAGACTATAAATATAGTATACAAAAGTATGAGATCGAAATGGGGCCAAAATTTTTTGGTGAGTCCGGGCGTCTGCCGACGCATCGTGGACGCGTTGAACCCCGATCCCGCCGCCCGCGTGTTCGAAGTCGGCCCGGGAAAGGGCGCCTTGACGGAGCACCTGTTGCCGCGGGTCGGGGACCTGACGGTCGTCGAATTGGACACCCACCTGGCGGACACCTTGAAAGCCCGCTGGGGCTACCACGCCCATTTCCATGTGGCGAACCGGGATTTTTTGGAATGGGATTTCCCGTCGAATTCCATCGGGCCGGTCCAATTCATCGGGAACCTGCCCTATTCGGCGGCGGCCGCCATCGTCCAAAAAGTGTTGACCTGGGACGGCTGGGACCGGGCCGTGTTTATGGTGCAAAAAGAGGTGGCCGAGCGCATGATCGCCGCCCCGGGCGGAAAAAACTGGGGCCTGTTGGCTCTGTCGGTGCAGTCCCGGGCGCGGGGGCGCGTGTTGTTCCATGTCCCGGCGGGGGCCTTTCGGCCCGCGCCCCGCGTCGTTTCGACGGTGGTCGAGTTGACCCGGTCCGTTCCGGCCCCGGTGGCGCGGAGGGAGCCCTTTTTTCGGGTGGCGCGGGCGGCCTTCGGGCAGCGGCGAAAAAATTTGTTGAACAGTTTGTCCCACGGGTTGGGGGCCGACAAGCCGGCCATCGCCGCGGTCCTCGCGGCGGCGGGGTTGTCGCCGACCCAGCGCCCCGAGACCGTGGATTTGGAGGGGTTTAAGAGATTAACGGACCTTCTCATCCCAGGGGACGTCCATGCAGAGAATGTGGTTGTTGTTCCCCGCGTCGCGGAAAACCCCGGAGAGGGTGACACAGGGGTTTCCCGAGGCCAGTGAGACATAGGGGTCCGTCCGAAAGCGGTTCATGAAACCGTCCATCAGCAAATAAACGTATTCCTTCATGGAGTGATCCGCCCCCGGCCGGGCCGGGTGGAACAGGGCGCTCCGTTTGAACGCGACCCCGGGCCGGACATGGGTCTCCGAAACCTGGGCGCCGGCGGGGTTGACCGCGAACAAGCATTCCACCGCCGGACTTTCCCGGATCACCCGTTCCAAAATCGCGTCGAATTCCTCCGGCCGCGCGCCGCCCAGGGCCCGCAAACCGGCCGAGAGCAGGCCCTCGGTTTCGCGCGCGCGCCGTTGCGCGGTTTTGGATTTATCCACGGACGTCGTTTTGTGGCGGGCCGCCAGGGCCTCGATGCGTCCGGCGATTTCCCCGGGCTCCTCCCCAAAAAACGGCCCCTGCAGCATGTCCACGCCGATGTCCAGAGCGGCGAGGGCTTGGTCCTCGGTCACAACCCCTTCGGCCACGATCAGAGCCCCGATTTTTCGGGACAGGGCGGCCAGGGACTTGACGATTTCCCGGGCGACGAAGGTTTTGTCGAGGTCGGCGCCCAAGCCCGCGCTCACCTTGATCATGTCGGGGCGCGTGAGGGTCAGACGCTTCAAATTGGAATGGCCTTCGCCCAGCTCCCGCAGGGCGATTAAAAATCCCTGGGCCCGGTAGCGCGCCACGAAATCCTTCAATGCGGCCGCGTCCTCCACTTTTGATTCCCGAATGGCGAGGACGATGTGGGACGGGTCGAGGGACATCTCGGCAACGAGCTGGCCGACGTGGCCGGACCCCGCCACCCCCTGGTCCAGCACCGAGGTTTCAAAGCCCAATAACAACAAACCCGGCGCGCCCGCCGCCTTGAAGGCGTTCAGGGACTCCCGGCGGAACCAGCGGTCGAAGCCGACGGTTTCCCCGGCGCGGGCGATCTCCAGACGGACGGCGTCGGCGCGGAAACCCTCGGGACCCCGCAGTCGGGCCTCGTGCCCCACCGAGGCCTTCTGTTTGATGGACACCAGGGGCTTAAGGACAACGCGGAGACCGCGTTCCTGAATGAACGTATCGAGATTCATGGGGTCATTGTGCCAAACGCGAGCCCCCCAATAAAGCGCCCCGGGGTCGGGGGACACCCGGGGCGCTGGGTTCATCGGACGGGGCGGCCGCCCGATAAAACCGAGGGGTATCGCGTTTAGAACGCGAAGAGGACCTGGGCGCCCAGGGTGCTCTGCACGTCGTCGGCCGCGCCGTCGGCGTCCGTGAAGACCTTGTCGGAGGATTGGTCTTGACGGAATTCCAAACGGTAGGTGACGTCCTTCATTTTGTACTGCAGGGTCGCCGTGTACGAATTCAACGACTGGTGGGTCGTTCCGCCGGTGAGGCGGGAGCCCTCGTCGTCGAAGTTCTCGTAGCGGAGCGTGCCCGACAGGGTGTCCGAGAACAGGTAGTTGGCGTAGAGCGCCACGCCGGCCCAGTTGGCCGTGGTGTCGTCCGAGGCCGTGGGTTCAAAGGCCGCGCCTTCTTCGACGCCCCAATCGGCGTTGGCCAACAACGTCAACTTGTCGGTCGGGGTGTATTTCACGATGGCGTCCACGAGGCCGCGGCTGAATTTCTCCGTGCTGCCCGTGCCCGGGGTCGTGAACTCCGGCGAAGCGACTTCGGGTCCGTAGGCGCCGCCCACGATGACGCTGATTTTCGGCAGGGTGTTGATGGCGGCCTGGGCCAAGAAGGTTTTGCCCTTGTTGTTGTCCGCGCTCACGTCCCAGCCGTTCACCACGCCGGCGGTCACGTTGTACTTGCCGTCCATAAAGCCCTTGTCGAGCTTGGCCCCCGTGTGCACGAGGGGGATGGCGTTGGTGAAGAGCAGGCCCCGGGAGATGTTGTAGTTGTCCTTGGCCTCGATGACTTCGGCGCCGAACGGCGTGACGAATTTGCCCGCGGTGATCGTGCCCTTGGTGATCGGGCAGGTGAAGGTGAGGAACGCCTGTTGCAGGTTGATCTGGTCGTTCCCCGAGCCGTCGAAGAAGCTGACCACGCCGGCGTCGTTGCCGTAACCGACGTCGACCCGGTAGCCCACGTCCGAGGCGGTCTTGCCGGTCACCACCATTTCGGCGTACTGCAGGTTGATGCTGTTGGCGTTGGCGTCAAAGGCCCGGTACGCGCTCGCGTCGAGGCCGTTGAAGTTGTAGCTGTACCCCAGGTCCACGCTGCCGGAGATCGTGGGGCCTTCGGCCCGGGCGGCGCCCAGACCCAAAGCCGCGATCGCGAGGGACAGCGCGGTCCGGTTGATGCGGTTGTTGCGTTTCATGTGACTTCCTCCTGTCGTTCGGGGCCGTTCAAAACTTCCCCCGTGTTGTCCGCCTTGGCGGAAATTAAAAAAGGCGTTCGCCGCGATCCCTCGCGCGCGAACGCCTTCGTTCGTCAAAGAAAAAATCCTCCCGCTCGTCGTGAGAGGGAGGACGTCGATGTCCAAAAACAGAGCGCGGCCGGAGCCGCTGCACAACGTTGTGTTGCGGGCATGGTACAAAACCGGCGGTGGGGGTGTCAACGGGTTTTTTTCGGTATGAAGCGGCCGGGCTTTTTTTTTGTATAATCCACGCGTTGCTCCTTCCTCGGCCGACAACGACGTCCGCCGAAAAACCCGCCGATGACGCGGGAGGCCGTACCAACGGCGGCGCGAGCCGCCCTTCCAAATTCTATCGCAAGTGCGAGGTCATATATATGTCCAAGAAATCCTCTGTTTCCTGCTGCGGCGAGGCGTGCGCCACGGACGTCAATTTGGCGGAAGTTTTCGGGGCGAACGTTTTTTCCGACCGTGTGATGAAGAAGGTTTTGCCCAAACCGGTGTACGCCGCCCTTCAAAAGGTCATGGCGGGGGAGGCCGAGCTGACGTTGGCCACCGCCAACGTGGTCGCCCAGACCATGAAAGATTGGGCCCTGGAGCACGGCGCCACCCACTACACCCATTGGTTCCAACCGTTGACCGGCAAGACCGCCGAAAAGCACGACAGTTTCCTCGAGCCCCAGCCCGACGGGTCCGCCATCGCGGAGTTCTCCGGCAAGCAGCTCATCAAAGGCGAGCCGGACGCGTCGAGCTTCCCGTCCGGCGGCATCCGCGCGACCTTTGAAGCGCGCGGTTACACCGCTTGGGACACCACCTCGCCGGCCTTCTTGAAGGAAGACGCCGCCGGCAACGTGACCCTCACGATCCCCACGGCCTTCGTCAGCTACACCGGCGAGGCCCTGGACAAGAAGACCCCGCTCCTGCGTTCCATGGAAGCCCTGTCCCGCCAGGCCATCCGCGTCCTGCGCGCCCTGGGCAATAAAAAGTCGAAGCGCGTGGTCTCCACGGTGGGCCCCGAGCAGGAATACTTCCTGATCGACAAATCCTACTTCGACCGCCGCACCGACCTGCAGCTCGCCGGACGCACGCTCTTCGGCGCCGCCGCCCCCAAGGGGCAGGAGCTGGAGGATCAATACTTCGGCGCGATCAAGGACCGCATCTCCAAGTTCATGAAAGAATTGGACATTGAGTTGTGGAAAATGGGGATCAGCTCCAAAACCAAGCACAACGAAGTGGCCCCGGCCCAATACGAGATGGCGCCCATCTTCACCCTCTCCAACATCGCCGCCGACCACAACCAGTTGGTGATGGAAACCATGCAAAAAGTGGCCCTGCGCAACGGCCTCGTGTGCCTGCTCTACGAAAAGCCCTTCGCCGGCGTCAACGGCTCGGGCAAGCACAACAACTGGTCGATGGCCACCGACGACGGCCAGAACCTGTTGGAGCCCGGCCACACGCCCCACGACAACGAACAATTCATGACGTTCCTGGCCGCCGTCTTGACGGCGGTGGACCGCCACGCGGACAAGCTCCGGGCCGGCGCCGCCAACCCCGGCAACGACCTGCGCCTCGGCGCCAACGAAGCGCCGCCGGCGATCATCTCGATCTTCATGGGCGAGCAGCTCACGGTGATCCTCGACAATATCGCCAAAGGCAAGAAATCCGAATCGAAAGGCCAGCAATTCCTGACCATCGGCGCGGACGCCCTGCCCAAACTGCCGCTCGACAACACCGACCGCAACCGGACCTCGCCCTTCGCCTTCACGGGCAACAAGTTCGAGTTCCGCATGGTGCCCTCGTCGATGTCCATCGCGGACGCGAACACGATCATCAACACCATCGTGGCCGAGGCCCTGGACGAAATCGCCGACCGCTTGGAAAAAGCCAAGGACCTGGACAAGGAAGTCAACGCCGTCGTCCGCGAAGCCGCCCAGAAGCACAGCCGGGTGATCTTCAACGGGAACGGGTACTCCGAGGACTGGGTCACCGAGGCCGCCAAGCGCGGATTGCCCAACATCAAATCCACGATCGAAGCCCTGAAGGCGCTCGCCAACGACAACGCGGTCGCGTTGTTTGAAAAATACAAGGTGCTCTCCGGCCGGGAACTCCACTCCCGCTACGAAATCGGCCTGGAACAATACGCCAAGCACATCAACATCGAAGCGCGTTGCGCCATCGCCATGACCAAGAACGAATACATCCCGGCGGTCATCGAGTTCACCCGGTTCCTGGCGGAAACCATCAACCAGGTGAAAACCGCGGGCGGGGAAGCCAAGGTGCAAAGCGCCCTGCTGGGCGACGTAAGCGGCTTGTTGGCCTCGGCTTCCAAGAAGCTGGCGGCGCTCGAGTCCGCCCTGGACCGCGCCAACGGCGCCGAGGACCTGGAGACCAAGGCCGCGGCTTTCCGCGACAGCGTCTTCTCGGCCCAGGTGGAATTGCGCAAGGACATCGACGCGTTGGAGGCCATTCTCCCCCGCGACCTGTGGCCGGTGCCGACCTACGCCGAGATGTTGTTCAACTTCTGATTCGAACGTACCGCGAAGGCCGCGCCGGCGACCCCGGCGCGGCCTTCGTTTTTGTTATCATCCCACCCGATGGACACCGTCAGTCCCACCGATCTCGCCGACCGATTGGCCCGCGCCCAAGCCGCTTTGGAGCGGCTGGGGAGGTTTCTTTGACGTCCCCGGAAAGCGCGTTCAATTGGCGGGGCTGGAGGGGCAATCGGGGGGGGCGGAGTTTTGGAACGACAACCAGCGCGCCCAGCGTGTCCTGAAAGACACGGCCGCCCTCAAAACCACCCTTCAAAAATACGACGAGTTGAACCGCCAGTGCGGCGACGCCGAGGCCCTGTTGGAGTTGTGCCGGGAAGGCGGCGGGGAGGCCGAGTGGGCCGAGCTCGTCCAGTCCCTGGCCCGTTTGGACGGCGGCATTGAAGAGCGCCTTTTTCGCGCCAAATTGTCCGACCGCATGGACGGAAAAAACGCCTTCGTCACGCTGCACGCCGGCGCGGGGGGCACGGAATCCTGCGATTGGGCGGAGATGCTGTTCCGCATGTACACCCGTTGGGCGGAAAAGAACGGGTTCACGGTCACCGTCGCCAGCCTGGCGCCGGGGGACGGGGCCGGGCTCAAACGGGCGGAATTTTTGGTGGAGGGGGAATTCGCCTTCGGCCATTTAAAATCCGAGACGGGGGTCCACCGGTTGGTGCGGGTCTCCCCCTTCGACGCCAACGCCCGGCGGCACACCTCCTTCGCGGCGTGCGACGTCATCCCGGAGATCGACGACGATGTGCCGATCGACATCAAGGAGGTCGACCTTAAAGTCGACACCTACCGGTCCGGCGGCGCGGGGGGGCAGCACGTCAACAAAACCGAGTCGGCCGTGCGCATCACCCACATGCCCACGGGTGTGGTGGTCGCTTCGCAAAACGAGCGCAGCCAACACAAGAACCGGGCCATGGCGCTCAAGCTGTTGAAAGCCAAACTTTACGATTTGGAAATGGAAAAACAGCGGGCCGCCGCCGAACGGCACCACGACGACAAGGGCGACATCGCCTGGGGCAACCAGATCCGTTCGTACGTTTTCATGCCCTACCAAATGGTCAAGGATTTGCGCAGCGGCCACGAAACCAGCCAGATCCAGTCGGTGATGGACGGGGATTTGAACCCCTTCATCCACGCCTATTTGGAGTGGAAATTGTCGGGGGCCCCCCCTCGGCGTTCCGCTATTGATAATTCGTGAAACAGCCCCTATAATGGGGGGACCGCGGGCGACATCCGCCCCCCGGAGGAGGACGACATGACCAGCCCGACGCCGAACTACAAGGCGATGCGCCGGAATTACCTCATCAACCGCCGTTTGCAGATCAAATACGCCGTCATGATCGGCGCCGTTTTGGCGCTCGTTTTGGTCCTCATGGAAGCCCACACCTTTTTGATCCTTCGTTCGGCGGAGGCGGAATTCGCCAACCCGGCTTTGATCGAGCCGTTGAGATCCTTGCAGATGTGGATGCTGGCCAGCGGTTTGATCTACATGATCGTCATCCCGATCCTGTCGATCTTCATTTCACACAAGATCGCCGGCCCCCTCTACCGCTTCGAAAAAACCCTGCGCGAGGCGCTGGACTCCTCGGGGCCCCTGCGGCCGATCCAACTTCGGGACGGCGACGAACTGCAGGGCTTGGCGGAGTTGATCAACAAGATGTTCGAGCGGTTGAACCAACAGCGCAAGTAGGCGCCCGAACCCGGGCGCACCGGCCGGGAGGGCCGCCGCGAAACCATGGCGAAGATTTTGGTTGTGGACGACGAGCGGGAGACCGCTCAGCTGGTGGCCATCATCCTCGAAAAAGAGGGCCACCAGGTGGTGCAGGCGCACAGCGGCCCCGAGGCCCTGGACGTCCTGCACCGTGCCCTGACGCCGGATCTCATCCTCAGCGACGTCACCATGCCCGACATGGACGGTTACACCTTCGTTTCCCAATTGCAGGCCGAAGAGGGGACGCGGGACATTCCCGTCGTGATGCTCACCGGCCGCGACGGCATGAAGGAGACGTTTCAGCTTTTCACCAATGTGCTTGATTTCATTTCCAAACCCTTCGACGCGAAGGAACTCCGCACCCGCGTGCAATCGGCGCTGGTCCAGCGCCCCCCGCGTTAACCCGTTTCCGTGACCGCCCCCGAAACGCCGCACATCGCCCTGGACGATTTGATGGCCCAACGCCGCGCCAAGCTGGCGGCGGCGCGCGCGCGCGGCGAAAACCCCTTTCCCACGCGTTTCGACGACGGGCAACGCGCGGCCGATGTCCTGGCCCGCCACGCCGATCTGCCCGCCGCCGGCCACGGCACGGAGAGCGTCGCTTTCGCGGGGCGGCTCATGACCCGCCGGGACATGGGCAAAACCATTTTCGCCCACTTGCAGGATCTGTCGGGGCGCCTCCAAATTTATTTGAAAAAAGACGAACTGGGGGACGCTTTCGCCGCTTTTCAGGACACCGTGGATCTGGGCGACCACGTGGGGGCGACGGGGTTCGCCTTCCGCACCCGCACGGGGGAAATCACCTTGCACGTGAAGTCGTGGCGCCTTCTGTCCAAAGCGCTGCGGCCCCCGCCCGAAAAATTCCACGGCGTCACGGATGTCGAGATTCGCTACCGGCGCCGCGAGGTGGATTTGTTCTCCAACGAGGAGTCCCGCGCCCGGTTTTTGGCGCGTCAAAAAATCGTCGCCTCTTTGCGGGCCACGCTGACGGACCGGCGATTCCTTGAGGTGGAAACGCCGATCCTTCAAGCCGTTCCCGGCGGGGCGGCGGCGCGGCCTTTCACGACGCACCACAACGCCCTCGACGCCCGGCTTTACATGCGCATCGCCCCCGAACTTTTCTTGAAGCGGCTCCTGGTCGGCGGCCTCGAACGGGTCTTTGAAATCGGCCGGGCCTTCCGCAACGAAGGGATCGACACCCGCCACAACCCGGAATTCACGATCCTCGAGGCCTATCAGGCCTACACGGACATGGGGGGCATGATGGACTTGGCCGAGGTCCTCCTGCGCAACGCCGGCCGTTCCGTGAAAAAGGACGGCGAGCCGTTGTCGTTTTCCTACCGGGGGCGTTCCGTCGACCTCGCCGCGCCCTTCGCCCGGGTGTCCCTGCCCGATCAATTTAAAGCGTTGGGACTGGACTACGGCGACCTCTGCCGCCGCAACGGGTTCCGCGAAGCGGCCCGGAATCTGGGATTGGACGTGGAGGGCCTGCCCGACGCCAAATGTTTCGACGCGATCCTGGACGAACGGGTTCTGCCCCATCTGCCTTCGGCGGCGTTCCTGTTCGGGTACCCGGCCCTCTTCTCACCCCTGGCGAAGGCGTCGCCCGACACCCCGGACGTCGCCGAGCGGTTTGAGCTGTTCCTGTGCGGCGAGGAGGTGGCCAACGCCTATTCCGAGCAGAACGACCCCGACGTCCAGCGGCGGCATTTCGAAGCCCAGGCCAAGCAACGCCTGTCCGGCGACGAAGAGGCCATGCCCGCCGACGAGGAATTTGTGATCGCCCTCGAGCACGGCATGCCGCCGGCGGGGGGGCTCGGCATCGGGGTGGACCGGCTTACGATGATCCTCACCGGCACGGACTCCATCCGCGACGTCATCCTCTTTCCCCTTTTGCGCGCCACCCCGGAAGGTTGACCCTTTGCCCCGGTTCTCGGTGGCCATGGTCGCGGACGATTTTCTCCCGGCCGGCACCGGGGTCGGCGTTCACGTTCAAAAAGTGGCGCGGGAACTCGCCGCCCGCGGTCACCGCGTGGTGGTGATCACCAGCCGTCGAAGAAATCAGCCTTTTCAAGAGGACTGGAACGGCGTGGCGGTCGAGCGGGTTTTTTCCCTTCCCCTTTTCGGTTTTTACCAGGCCCTCCCGGCCGCGTCGACCCTGCGCCGCATTTTCCTCAAGCACAGCGTCGGTCTTGTCCATTTCCATTACCTCGGCCAGATGATGCTGCGCGGTCTGGCCCTCGCCCGGGGCATGGGCCTTCCCACCGTTTACACCGCCCACATGTCGGTGGATCATTTGACCCAGCCCGCGCCCCTGCGGCCCTTCCGTTCCTGGCTGCTTCAGCGCATCGTGCGCACCCACGACCGGTTCGACGACGTGATCTGTGTTTCCTCGGAGCACGCGGAACAGGTGCGCCGTTTCGCCACGAACGCCCGGGTGCATTTTATTTCCAATCCCGTGGCTTTTCGCGGGGACGAGGCCGCGCCCCCGCGCGAGGCGGGTTTCACGGTTTTTTACGCCGGGCGGTTGAATCCCGAAAAGAACGTGGGCCTTCTGCTTCGGGCGTTTGCGGCGTTGCCCGGGGGCGGGCCGTCGGACCGGTTGTGGATCGCGGGCCAGGGGTCGATGGAAAAAGAGTGGCGGGCCCTGGCGCGGTCCCTCGGCGTGGCCCCGCGGGTGAAATTTCTCGGCCACGTGCCGCACGAGCGCCTGGCCGATCTCTACGCCGCGTGCGATGTGTTTGTCCTGCCCTCCCTGGTGGAAACCCAGGGCCTGGTGGCCCTGGAAGCGATGCGCTTTAAAAAGCCCGTGATCGTGACCGACCGCATCATCTCGGCGCGGGACCTGGTCGACGACGCGAAAACCGGGTACATCGTTCCGGCCGACGACCCCGGCGGCCTCGCCGAGCGGTTGGCCCGGCTGCGCGGGGATCCCGCGCTCCGGGAGCGGTTGGGCGCGGGCGGGTATGAGAAATCGGCCCCGCACACGGCGGCGGCCGTGGCGGCGGCGTTGGAAGGGGTGTACGCCCGTTTCGCCGACGACCCCGCGGCGCCCACTTTTCGGGAGACGGCCCCGCGGCTCGACACGCGCCGGCGTTGCGCCTATTGCCAGATCGGGACGGTGGACCGGGCGGGGGACCGCGCGGCGGCGTCCTCGGATTTTCGCCGGTTCAGCGAGGAGTTTTTCGCCGTTTGGAAGTGCGCCGTCTGTCGGTCGATCCACTCCCTCCCCAAAATTTCCCTGGACGAGTTTTACAAAGCCTCCCCGTTTCCCCGACGCCGACTGAACCGCTGGAACCGAAAAGCGTTCGAAGGATTTCGCCGATGGTTGGCCGGGCGCGGCGTCGGCCCCTGGAGCCGAATCCTGTTTTACGGAGTGAACGCGGACCTGTTCCGCTCTTTTTTCGGGGAAAAAGGGTTTCTCCATTTCGCCGCGGCCGACGGGACGCGGGGGGAGCCCCTCCCGGGGGCCGACGGGGACCTCCTGGATTGCCTGATCGTTTTGGACGAGTTGGAGCGGCTGGAAGAGCCGCGTCGAATTTTTGAGTTCGCCCGGCGGCGTTTGCGCGCCGGGGGACTGTTGGTGGTGCACACCCAGGACGCGGACCGCCTGCGCCTGGGGACCGTCCCGGCGCACGCCCTGCACCAACCTTTCCGATTGCACATTCCTTCGTGGACGGCCCTGCGGGCCCTCGGCGAAGCGCTCGGGTTTCGGGTCCGGTCGGTGGAACGGCGTCATTACCTGGACACCCGGGTTCCCTTCGTCAACTTTCGCGCCTTCAGCGATTTGGCTTTCTTTCGTGACGGGTCCTTGGATTCGGCGTTTGACTTTCGCCCCCGGGACGTACTAAAGAAATGGTGGCGCTGGCCTCGCTTTTTGTGGTTGGGGATCGCCGGTGGTTTCTGGCGGGACCGGTCCAATCTCATGGCCGTCTTTGAAAAAAAGGTCGACCCCGCCGCGGGCGGGGGACCGGAGGGGAACGTGTGACATTCGAAACGTTTTTGGCGTTGCGGTATCTCAAAGGGGCCCGGCGGGACCTGGGCGGCTCCCTCACGTCGGTGATCGCCGTGGCCAGCGTGGCCGTGGGCGTGGCGGCCCTCGTCGTGACGCTCGCCGTGATGACCGGCGCGCGGGAGGACATCCGCGCCAAAATCCTCGGCGCCCAACCCCATCTTTTGGTCCAACCCATCGGGGAAGCGGGACTGCCCGCCGTGGATTACAGCGACCGTTTCGCGGGGGTTAAGGACGTGAAGGCCTGGGCCCCCTACGTTCTGGGGCAGGCTTTGGCCCGGAGCGGTCGGGGCGCCCAGGGCGTGGTGGTCAAAGGCGTCGACCCCGATCGGGAGCCCGGCGTCACCGGCTTGGACGGTCGCTTGCGCGCCGGCCGGTGGGACGATTTGCGTCGCGCCGACAAAGACCCCGCCGTTTTTCTCGGCAAGGAACTGGCGCAAAACCTCGGGGTTCTCCAGGGGGACCGGCTCGTGATGGCGGTGTCCCTGGCGGACACCGGGGCCTTCGGGGGGGTTCCCGCTTTCCACGCGTTCGTGGTCGCGGGCGTGGTTGAAACCGGTCTTTACGATTACGACAATTCGCTCGCCGTGGTGTCCCTGGCGGCCGCGCAGCGCCTGTTCCGTTTGGGCGACCGCGTCTCGGGCCTGGGGATTCGGTTGCGCGACGCCGACGAATTCGCGGCGCCGGCGGCGGTCCTCCAGGAGCGGTTCGCGTCGATGGGTTTGGTCCGTTCCTGGTTGGGGCTCAACAAGCCGCTGTTCGCCGCTCTTCGGCTGGAAAAAATCGTCATGTTCCTGATCCTCACCCTCATCACCCTCGTCGCGGCGTTCACGATTCTTTCGAACTTGCTGTTGGTGACGGCCCAGCGCACCCGGGAAATCGGCATTTTGCGCGCCATGGGGGCGACCCGGGCGTCGATCCGTCGAATTTTCCTCCGCAAAGGGCTCATCATGGGCGGCCTGGGCACGGGCCTGGGGTTGAGCTTGGGGTTGGGCATCGCGTTGCTCCTGAAGCGTTACCAATTCATCAAGCTTCCCGCGGACATTTACTATATCGAAAAACTGCCGGCCCGGATCGTCCCTCTGGATGTGGGCCTGGTGGCCCTGGCGGCCTTGGCCATCGTCCTTTTGGCGACGCTCTACCCGTCGCGGGCGGCGTCGCGGCTCGATGCCCTGGACGCGATTCGGCGGATCGGATGAACCTCGTCTTGAAGGCCGAAGGCTTGGTGAAACGGTTTGGCCCGCTCGAGGCCCTGCGGGGCGTTTCCTTCGAAATCCGCGCGGGGGAAAGCGTTTGCGTCTGGGGACCTTCCGGCGCGGGAAAGTCGACCCTGTTGCATCTGGCCGGGCTGATGGCCGCGCCCACCGCCGGAACGTTGACTTTGTTTGGGGACGCGGTGTCGACCTTGGACGACGACGCCCGGGCCCGCCTCCGCAACGAGCGGATCGGTTTCCTGTTCCAGTTCCACCACCTGCTGCCCGACCTCTCGCTTCTCGAAAATGTTATGATGCCCCTCTTGATTCGTCGTCGGTCCCGCCCCGAAGCCGAGGCGCGGGCCCGCGCGCTCTTGGTGCGATTGGGCCTCTCCGCGCGGGCGCACCACCGCCCCGCGGAAGCGTCCGGCGGCGAACAACAGCGGGCCGCCCTGGCCCGCGCCCTGGCGGGCGAACCGGGGTTGGTTCTGGCGGACGAGCCCACGGGGAATCTGGACCGGGGCGTCGGGCGCGAAGTGGAAGCGATGTTGCGCGAGGAAGTGAAAGCCCGGGGCGCGGCCCTGGTTGTCGTCACCCACGATGAAGGCTTGGCGGCGCAGGCGGACCGCCGACTGGTCTTGGTGGACGGTCTTCTGGTTGAGGAAAGCGCGGGCGGTTGATCGGCAAAATTCTTTTGGAGGCGTTGGCGTGACCCTTTCTCCTTTACCGTCGGTGAGCGGCCCCCTGCCCGGTTCCGGGTCCTTGCACATTTACCTTAACGGGCGGTTGGTCCCCAAAGAACAGGCCGTGGTGTCGGTGTTCGACCACGGGCTCCTTTACGGGGACGGTGTGTTTGAGGGCATCCGCGCCTACAACGGCCGGGTGTTTCGACTCAAGGAACATCTGGAACGCCTCTTCCGGTCCGCCCGGGCCATCGTGCTCGAGGTCGGCATGACCTTGCCCGAGATGCAGGAGGCCGTCCTGCAAACCCTGCGGGCGAACAAACTGAAAGACGCTTACATCCGTCTCGTGGTCACCCGCGGCGTGGGGGATTTGGGTCTCGACCCCAAAAAATGCCCCCACGCGACGGTGTTCGTGATCGCCGACAAAATCGCCTTGTACCCCGAGGAGTGCTACACCCACGGGCTCGAGGTGAACACGGTGTCAACCCGGCGGACCCCCAGCCAGGCGCTCAGCCCGAATATCAAATCGCTCAATTACCTCAACAACATCATGGCCAAAATCGAGGCGGGCCTGTCGGGGGTGCGCGAAGCCATTATGCTCTCGACCGAGGGCTATGTCGCGGAATGCACGGGCGACAACCTTTTCTATTTTAAAAACGGCCGTTTGATCACCCCGCCGACGGCCGCCGGCGCCCTGGAGGGCATCACCCGCGCGGTCGTCATGGATTTGGCGGCCGCGGCGGGCATCGCCGTCGAGGAGCGCTTCTTCACGCCCTTTGATCTGCACACCGCGGACGAGGTTTTTCTCACGGGGACCGCCGCCGAAGTGGTGCCCGTCGTCAAAATCGACGCCCGCACCATCGGCGACGGCCGACCCGGCGAGCGGACCCGCCGCCTCATCGCGGCGTTCCGCGATTTAACCCAGCGGGACGGGGTGGCGATCGGCTGAAGTCGATTCGGCGGGGTCGCCCGGGAACTTTTTCGAGCGACGGACGTTCTATTTCATGGAGGAGCCCATGTCCAACCGATTTACGGAACGCGCCCAGCGCGTCATTCTGATTGCGCAGGAAGAGGCGAAACGCCTTAACCACGATTACGTGGGGACGGAGCACCTGCTTCTGGGGCTCATCGCCCTGGGCGAGGGCGTGGCCGCCCAAGTGATGACCAATTTGGGCGTCGACCAGCGCCGCGTTCGCGCCGAGATCGAAAAGATCGTCGGCACCGGCGACAACGTCATGTTGTTGGGCGAGATTCCCTTCACGCCCCGCGCCAAAAAAGTGCTCGAGCTGGCGGTGGAAGAGGCCCAGAACATGGGCCACAACTACGTCGGCACCGAGCACCTGCTCCTGGGCCTGATCCGGGAGGAAGAAGGCGTGGCGGCGCGGGTGTTGGAAAACATCGGCGTTCGTCTCGACGTCGTTCGGGAGGAAGTCATTTCCCTGTTGGGCGAAGGCCAGCAAAGCCCCGCCCCGGGCCAGCCCGCGCCCGCCCACCCGACCTCGGGGGGAAAATCCAAATCCAAGACACCCACCCTGGACGAATTCGGCCGGGATCTGACCCTGATGGCCAAAGACGGCAAGCTTGATCCGGTCATCGGCCGCGAGAACGAGATCGAGCGGGTCATTCAAATTTTGTTGCGCCGCACCAAGAACAACCCCGTGCTGATCGGCGATCCCGGCGTGGGGAAGACCGCCATTGTCGAAGGGTTGGCCCAGCGTTTGGCCTCCGACGACGCGCCGGAACTGCTTCAAGGCAAGCGCGTCATGACCCTCGACCTGGCCGCCGTGGTGGCCGGCACCAAGTACCGCGGCGAGTTCGAGCAGCGCCTCAAGAACATCATGGAGGAGATTCGGCGGGCCAAAAACCAGATCATTTTGTTTATCGACGAGCTCCACACCGTCATCGGCGCCGGCGCGGCCGAAGGCGCCATCGACGCCTCCAACATGCTCAAACCCTCCTTGGCCCGCGGCGAACTCCAGTGCATCGGCGCCACGACCATGGACGAGTACCGCAAGTACATCGAACACGACGCCGCCCTCGAACGCCGCTTCCAGCCGATTTTGGTCGACCCGCCGTCGGTCGAAGACACCATCAAAATTCTCAAGGGCCTCCGAGACCGCTACGAAACCCACCACAAGGTGAAGTTCGATGACGAAGCCTTGAAGGCCGCGGCGGAGCTGTCGGACCGTTACATCACCGACCGCTTCCTGCCGGACAAGGCCATCGACCTGATCGACGAAGCCGGCAGCCGCGCGCGGTTGCAGGTCACCCAGCGGCCCCAGGCCCTCAAGGAACGCGAAGTCGAAATCGACAAAGTCACCCACGACAAAGAGGCCGCCATCGCCGCCCAGGAATACGAGAAGGCGGCGCGGTTGCGCGACAAGGAAAAAGACATGCGGCGCCAATTGGACGAGGCGCGCAAATCGTGGCGCGAACAGCGGGACGCCACCGTTCCCGTTGTCAACGGGGAGGACATCGCCGCCGTCGTCTCCAAATGGACCGGCATCCCGACCATGAAGTTGACCGAGTCCGAACAGCAGAAACTCGTTCACATGGAAGACGAATTGCACAAGCGCGTGATCGGCCAGAAAGAAGCGATCCAGGCGATCGCCCAGGCCATCCGGCGCAGCCGAACGGGACTCAAGGACCCCAAGAAGCCCATCGGCAGTTTCATTTTCCTGGGCCCCACGGGCGTCGGCAAAACCGAGTTGGCCCGGGGTTTGGCGGAATTCCTTTTCGGCAACGAGGAAGCCCTCGTGCGCATCGACATGTCCGAGTACATGGAGAAGTTCTCCGTGTCGCGGCTCATCGGCGCGCCCCCGGGCTACGTGGGCTACGAGGAGGGCGGTCAGCTCACCGAGGCCGTCCGTCGGAAGCCCTATTCCGTCGTCCTCCTCGACGAAATTGAAAAGGCGCACCCGGACACCTTCAACATCCTTCTTCAGATGATGGACGACGGCGCCCTCTCCGATAACCTGGGGCACCGGGTGAGTTTCAAGAACACCGTCATCATCATGACCTCCAACGTCGGGGCGCGGCTGATTTCGAAGGGCAAGTCCCTCGGGTTCCTCGTGCAGGAAGACGCCGCGAAGGACTACGCGGCCATGAAGGACACGGTGATGGAAGAGGTCAAGAAAGCCTTCAATCCCGAGTTCCTCAACCGGTTGGACGACATCATCGTCTTCCACCCGTTGACCCGAGAGGACAGCCGCCAAATCCTCGACCTCATGCTGGCCCGGGTGTCGAAAAAGCTCGCCGCCCAGGCCCTCGCCGTTTCGTTGACCGAGGAGGCCAAGGGGTTCCTCGTGGAAAAAGGCTTCGACCCCAACTACGGCGCCCGACCCCTGCAACGGTCCATTCAAAGGCTCCTGGAGGACCCGCTGGCCGAAGACATTTTGTCCAAGAAAGTGGCGCCCGGGACTTCGGTCTTTGTGGACGTGGCCGGCGACGGACAAAAACTCGTCTTTTCGACCACCCCGCCGCAACCGACCGTCAAAAGCGGGTAACCCCTTGGCGTCGCGTCGCCCGCGGCTTTCGCCCTCGCGCGACGCCGCGCCGGCGGACGTTTCACCCCTCTGCCCATGCGTTGGCGCGCGCCCCTCGGACTGATCCTCTTCCTGCTGGCCCTTCTGGTCGGTTGGGCCACCTGGGCCCGCCCGCGGGTCGAAGACCGCGCGGGACCCTGGGTGGAGGCGACTTTGTCGCGGCTCACCGGCCGCCCCGTTTCCGTCGGCGTTGTCCGAATTCATCCCCTCCTCCTCTCGGCTTCCGTTGACCGCGTGCGCGTCGGCGCGCCCGAGGCGCCCATTTTCACCTGTCGCCGCTGGACGATCCGCACCGTTTTCTCCTCCGAACCCATGCCTTTTTCGGTTTTGTTTTTTGGTCCCGGCCGATCCCGGGTGGAGGCTCCCGTCTGGCGGGGCGGTGGGTCCGCGGTGGGGAGCGGTCCCCCGTTGAACTGGCGGTCCCTTCCCTATCACCGTGTTTCCTGGACCGGGGGGGATTTCGAGATTCCCACGGGGCCCGGGCGCCCGCCGCTGCGTCTGGCCGGTGTCGACGGGGAACTCGGCCTCTCCCCCGGCGGGGGGGTCCTGCGCGTGCGTGGGACGGGGGACCCGGGGCGCTGGTGGATGGACGTCGGCGTGGCCGATTCCCTGCGCGTCACGCCTTTGTTTTCGGGGCGCGGCCGTTTGGTTTTGGAAGATGTTGATCTGGGTGTGATCGCTCCTTTCTGGCCGAACGATTGGGGCGCTGTGGTGGGGCGCGCGGGGGTGGATGTGTCCATCGCGATCCAAGACTATTCTCCGGGGCCTTCCGTGGGACGGCCCCGCTGGGCCCGGATGACCCCGAAGGGAGAAATACGATTTAAGGACGCCCGCTGGCGACCACGCGAGTCCACCCCCCGGGATTGGGGGGTCCCCTTGAGCGGCCGCGTCACTTTGGAAGGGTCCCGGCTTCGCTTCCACGACACGGGGGTGTTGGACGGCTTGCGCCTGTCGGGGTCGGTCGAGGGGTTGACGAAAACGGCTCGGCTCGATCTGGCCCTTTCGGCCCGGGATTGGGGGGTGGAGAATCTTCGTCGATCCGGGTTCACGGCGTTTCGCCCTCTCCCCCCGGCGGGACGCGTGGACGGCGAGGTTGTCATTTCCGGAACCCTGGAGAAACCCGAACTCGCTTGGCGAGCCAGCCTGAAAGGTTTGGGGGTGCCGGGGGCGGTCCTGCCGCCGTTGGAAGCCACCGGGACCTGGCGCAACGATTGGTTTTCAACGCGTGTGAACGGTCTTTCCGGGACGGTGGATGTGGACGGCACCCTCGCCGTCTCCTCCGTTCCCGCCTCGGGCGGGCCCCTTTTGTGGGCGGTCAAAGCGAGCGGTCTTTCCCTGGACGACGTGGCGGCGGTCAACGGTTGGTCGCGGGTGCGGGGCCGGGTGGACGGGGCCTTGTCTTTGCTGCGCCCCGGTTCGGGAGGGACGGACCGCCCCCGCGCCGAAGGACGGCTTCGCATCGAAGGGTTTGAATGGGGGCTCCACCGGGAAACAGCGCCGGTGGAGGGGCGTCTAATCTTGGACGATCGCGGCCTGCGCGTGACGGGCGCGGGCGGCGGGTTGCGCCTCAACGTCGAGCGGGCGGGCGACGATTGGCGGATCGAATCGCTGGATTACCGCGCGGGGGCCCTCCACCTGTGGGGCGCGGGGTTCCTGAGCGACGCCGAAGGGCGACTGGGGTTGCGCGGCGGCGTCGAAGGTTTGGCCGCCACGGATTTCCCGCCCATCGGGAGCCGTTTCCCCGACGCGCAAGGGGCTTTTTCCGCCGACGGCCGTTGGACCGGGCGATGGACGTCCCCGGTTTTTGACGGGACGGTTCGGTTGGACGCGCTTCGCTGGCGTCCGGGCGGCCTGGTCCACAATATCCGCGCGGAAGTCCACGGGGAATCCAAAGCGTTCCGCATCGAACGCCTGGAGGTGGACGACGTGTTGACCGCCGCGGGCGAATGGTCCGCGGGGCGGAGCCGATGGCGCGCGCGATTGACCCCCACCCCCGTGGAGCGTTTGCTGGATTTTCAAAAGGACACCGGATCCCTCCGGGGCATCGTTTCCGGGGAGATTGAATTGGAAACGGGGCGGCGTCCCGGTTGGGAAGGGGCGGCGCGCCTCGATTGGAGGGACGGCGGCGTGGGCCCGTGGTCCGCGGAGAGCGCGACGGCGCGTTTGGTTTTTGCCGGGGACACGGTAACCTTGGAGTCCTTCGACGCGCGGCAGCGCGGGGGCGGGCGTTTGACGGCCCAGGCCGTCGCCGTTCGCGAAAGGGAAATCGGCGGCGGAAGGCCGACCGCCTGGCGGGGAACCGCTTCCGGCGAGGCGCTCAACTTCGGCGCCGGCCGCCGCGCATGGACCTCCCGTTGGACCGCCCAGGCCCGCCACGAATGGCGCACCGCCCGGACCTCCTGGACCGTGGTGTCGCCGGGGGCGAGGTGCGGCGATGTGGACCTGGGGGCCTTGGCGGTCCAAGGGCGCTGGACGCCCACCGCCTGGGGGGTGGACGACGCGCGATCTTCGCGCGGCGCGGTGGGATTCTTCGCCGTCCAAGGCGCCAGCCGAACGCTCCTCGGCCAATGGCGGGCCGCCGGCGTCGATCCGAGGGCTTTGTGGCCGAAGGTGCCATTCCCCGCGGATTGGCGGCGGGGGGAAGTGGGCAGCGAGGGAACCTTGGGCGGAACGTGGGACCGGCCGCGCGCCGCCGGGCGCGTTGTCGGCCGGGCGGACTGGCGGGACGTTTCGGTCCGCGCCGAGGGCCGCTTCGCCTGGGAGAACGATTCGCTCGCCGTGGACGCTCTGACGGCGTCGTTCGAGGACGGGGGCGTGGTGGTGGCTTCCGGAACCGTCGGGGCGAGTCCGGCCCCCGGCGTGGGGTGGTCCCACCGACCCGTGTCTTTGAAAGCGCGGGTGGAAAGCGTGCGGTTGGAGGGTTTGTTTCGAAGCCTTTCTTTGCCCCGGGGGTGGCGCACCGCCCTGACGGGCGCCCTGGAAGGGGCGGGCACCGGTTTGGATTTCCGCGCCGACGGGCGTTTCGCCGCCGCGGGGGCGACCGCCGCGGGCGAAGCCTGGACAGGGGGCGCGCGGGTCCGCTTCGCCTCGCGCACGTTCACGTTGGAGGATGTGCTCGTTCACACCAGCGAAGGGCGTTGGGGCTTGGCCAACGGCGCCCGGGCGGTGCGGCGGGACGCGGGGTGGGACGTCGATCTCATCAACCAAATGCGAAACATTCGGTTGGGGCCGCTGCGGTTTTTTGGCGATTTGCGCGTGGCGGGCCGGTGGGACGCCGCGGGCGCGTCGGCGCGACTCGTCGCGCAACCCCTGTGGGTGAATCAGCGGCGCTACGAGCAGTCGCTCACGCGCGTCTCCTGGCGACCCGGGGAAATACGTTTTTCGGCCGTTCCGGGAGACCCCACGACCCTGGAAGGGTCCGTGAATCTGTCCGCCTGGCCCCGGGTGGTGATGGACAACATCGTTTTGCGGGACCGGGGCGCGCGCCGCCTGGGGGTTTCCGGCGTTTGGTCGCCGACGGAATGGGATTTCCGGTTGGACGCCGTCGACGTCGGCGCGGAAACCCTTTTGTCCCTCGCGAACGCCGATTGGCCGGTGACGGGTTTTTGGAACGTGCGCTTGCGCGGCCAGGGCAGCGCCGCCGCGCCGGACGTGGCGGCCGAAATTCAGGGCCGGGACGGGCGGGTGGGGGCGTGGCCCTACGACCGTTTGGAGGCCGCGGCCCAGTGGCGGGGGGACGCCGTGGACTTGCGGCGATTGCGCCTTTCCCGACGCAACGGATATGTGTTGACGGGCGAAGGCCGGTTGCCGATCCGGACGGGCGACGACGCCGCGGTTCCGCCGACCTTGCGGTTGTCTTTGACCAACGGGCGCCTCCAAATGCTGCCCGACGTCTGGGCGCCGTGCCTTTGGGCCAAGGGGTCCTTCGCGGGCGCCCTCGACCTGGGTGTGGGCCCCGACGGCCTTCCCCGGGCGATGGGAGCCCTTGACCTTCGCGACGGACGTCTGGCCGCGCGCGCCTACACCCCGCGCGTGAACGATTTGAACGCCCGGTTCGTATTGAAGGACGGCCGAGTTTGGGTGGAGGGCGCCCGCGCCCGGGTGGGCCGGGGGGGCGTGGAATTGACCGGTTCCGTCGGATTGGCTGGGTTCGGCCCCGCGGATTACGATTTGCGCTTGCGCACCGTGGGGGACCGCGGGGCGCGCGTCGAAGTGCCGCAATTGTCGGTGCGGCCCGGCCCGCTTTTGAGCCGCTGGGCCTCCGTGGCCGAAAAGCTCAAGGGGGTTTCCCAAGGGGAACCCCGTTTCGACCTTCGTCTCGACGGTCCCCACGGCGCGCACCGCCTGACGGGCGACGTTTTTCTGGAGCGCACCCAATTCACGTTTCCGCCATCGGAAAAGCCCCGGGCGCTGCGGGGGCCGCGCTGGTGGCGGGAGCTGTGGCGCGTCGCCGAGTGGAACGTCGTTTTTCACGCGGGGAAAAACACCTGGTACGGCAACGAATACATCGACGCGGCTCTGTCCGGCGATCTCCGTTTGGCGGGGCACCGCAAAGCTTGGCGCGCGTCGGGAAAAATTGAAACCGAGGAGGGGTCCATCCGTTATTTGGGGCAAAGTTTCAACGTCACACGCGGGGTTTTTGAAATGATCACCGACACCCGCCCGGGCGTGGGGTTCGGTCCTTCCATCCCCTACGTTTCCGGGCAGGCGGAAAAAACCGTGACGAGTCTCGACACCCGGGGGTTCGCGGTCAACGACACCGTGACCATGGTGGTGGACCGGGCGCCCCTGGGGGAGATTCAACCCCGGTTCGTTTCCCGCAACAATCCGGACATGAAGACCGAGCGGGTCGCCATGCGGGCCCTGGGGTTGTCCGGGGACCAACAAATCACTTCGGAAGAACGCGACCAGTTGTTGCGCGCGGGGTTGGTCCAATTGCTGGGGGCCAGCGCCTCCCCCCTGGCCCTTCGTTTGGCCAAGAATTTTGGAATTGATATGATTACCACGATTTACGAGCCTCCCGAAACGCTGGAAACCCCCGGCGGCGCCACCCCCTCGACCGCGGAGGACAAGACGGCGCGGACCGGTGAATTGGTGGATTATTTGCGGGGGGCCGGCGCGGCCGCGCGCATCCGGGTGACCGATCGTTTGTTCGGCGTCTACAAGGTCAAGTGGGACGAGGCGCAAAACCAATTTTTCTTTCGGGACGAAATCGAGCTGGTGTACCGCGTGATGGGCAGCTTGTACGCGCGCGCCGGCACGGAGTTGGATTCCGAACGGCTGTTGGGTCAACCCCCCGAACGGCGGGTGGCCTTGGAAAACCAGTGGCGGTTCGGTTTTCCGCGACGAAAAAAACAAACCTCCGAGGATAAAAAATGAAAATCTCATTGGGACGCGTCGTCGCCCTGGCGGCCGCGCTGTGGATCGCCCTGGCCGTCGCGCCGCGGGCCGAAACCCCCGCCACCATCGGCGAAGTCGTGGCCGAGGGCACGCGGTTCGCGAAACCGCGCGCGGTTCTCTCCAAGATCAAGGCGCGCAAGGGCGACCCCGTGACCGACCCCGCCTTCCGGGCGGATGTGGACCGACTCCTGGAAACCGGGCTCTACGAGGACGTGCAAGTCGCCGTGGAGGAATTGCCGGGCCAAAAAAGCGCCGAAGGCGGTCCGGTGGTGCGCGTGGTGTTCCGCGTTCAGGAACGGCCGGTCATCCGCCGCGTCGACTTCAAGGGCAACAAGGCCCTTTCCACCACCAAATTGTCGGAAACGCTCGCCTCCAAGGTGGACGAGGCCTACGACCGGTTCAAAGCGGCCCAGGACGTTTCCAAAATTCTCTCGCAATACCGGGACGAAGGCCATCTGGACGCCAAGGCGGAATCCTACACCTCCCTCGACCCCCGGACCAACAAGGTTATCCTGACGTTTTTTATCGACGAAGGGCGCCGCGTGATCGTCCGCGAAGTGCGGGTGGAGGGGGTGTCCCATTTCTCGGCTCGCCAGGTGCGCCGAAAACTGAAGAAGACGCGGCAAAAAAAAGTTTTTAAAGAAGACGTCCTGGACGATGATTTGCGGGCTTTGGTGAACGCCTACCGCAACGCCGGGTATTTGGAGGTCAAAGTCGACGCGAGCCGGCGCGACTTCACCGAAGACCGCGCGGGGGTCGCCCTCACGCTCGCGGTCACCGAAGGGCGACGCTACACGGTGGGGGACGTGACTTTTGCGGGGGCGACCCTTTTTAGCGAAAACGAGCTTCGCCGGGCCGTCACTCTAAAAAACGGCGCGCTTTACGAACAAACCTTGATGGACGAAACCCAGCGCAATCTGCAGGATCTCTACGCCGACAAAGGCTATTTGCGCGCGGAGGTGGTCCCCACCACGGACCCCCGCCCGTTGGACGGCGTCACGGGCACCGTGAATCTGCGTTTCGACATCGCCGAGAGCTCGGTCGTGCGGGTCGACCGGATCTACGTGGACGGCAACACCTACACGAAGGAGAACGTGGTCCGCCGCGAGGTCTTGCTGAAACCCGGGGATGTGTTTTCCGCCGGAAAGATGCGAAGGTCCGTGGAGGCGATTTACAACCTGGGCTTTTTGGACGACGTCCAGGTGGACCTCCAACAGCCCCGCTCGCCCGATTTGGCCGACGTGGTCTTCAGCGTGAAAGAAGGGAAGCCCGGCATCCTTTCCGCGGGGGCGGGATACTCCAGCTTGGACGGCATGGTGGGGACGGTGCAGGTGCAGCACATCAATTTCCTGGGACGGGCGCAGCGGATCAACGTGATGTGGGAATTCGGCCGCAAGCGGCAGAATTACGAGCTCGGTTGGACGGACCCGTGGTTCCTGGGCCGGCGCATGAGTCTGGGCGCCGATCTTTTCGACACCGTGCGCACCCTGCCCTTCAACGGGAACAGTTTCGCCTACAAAAAAGGCAACCGCGGTTTCGGGTTGCGCCTCGGGCCCCGGCTGACGGATCGGTTGTCCCTCATTGAAAACTACAACTACGAGCGGGTCCGGGTGTTCGACATCGACGCGGAATTCCAGACCAACACCAACCCCGACCTGGTGATCAAACCCTCCGACGACATCAAGTCGGCCTTCACCACGGGCATCGTCTACGACAACCGCGACAATTATTTCGACGCGTCCCGGGGCGGCCGTTACTTCGCCACCGTCCAGACGGCCGGCGGGCCTTTCGGCGGCGATTTGAATTTCTACAAGCCCGAGATCTCCGCCGCGCACTACTTCCCGACGTTTTGGAAATTCGTCCTCACCCTGTCCGCGCGGGGGTCCTACGTGAGCGAATTCCCGCCCACGAAGGAACTGCCGATCTCCGAGCTCTTCCGGATCGGCGGCGTCGACACGGTGCGGGGCTACGACATCGGGGAGGTCGGGGTGGACGGGGGAAAAATCTACACCGTTCTCAACGCCGAGTACAAATTCCCCCTGGTTCAAGAGAACAAACGGACGGTGCTGCAGGGGGCCGTCTTCGCCGATTTGGGCGGGGCTTGGACGAACCGCGAAGACATCACCTGGGCCATCGGTTCCCAGCCGAACCAGATGCGGGCCGGCGTGGGGTTCGGCATTCGCTTCAAAACGCCGGTCTTTCCCATTCGTTTGGACTGGGGGTGGGGCCTCAATCGTCCCGCCGACGAGCCGAAGAGCGAATTTTACTTCACCATCGGGAATATTTTTTGAGCCGTCCCTCGGCGCCCCGGGGCACCCGGGACCTGTTCGGCGACGAAGTCCGGTTGTTCCGGCGCATCGAAGAGCGGGCCGCCGACTGCTTCCGCCTTTACGGGTACGAAGAACTGCGCACGCCCGTTTTTGAAAACGTCGATCTCTTTCGCCGGGCGGTGGGCGACACCACCGACATCGTTGAAAAGGAGATGTACGTTTTCGAGGACCGGGGCGGGCGCCCCCTGGCGTTGCGCCCCGAGGGCACCGCCGGCGTGGTGCGCGCCTATTTGGAGCACGCCTGGGACCAGAGCGCGCCGGTGAAAAAACTTTTCTACAGCGGCCCCATGTTTCGGGCGGAGCGGCCCCAGGCCGGCCGGTACCGGGAATTCCGTCAAACGGGCGGCGAGTTTTTCGGCAACGCTTCTCCCGAGGCCGACGCCGAAACCCTGCTCCTCATGCGGGACATTTTGGCGGCCGCCGGCCTGCCCAAGGGCGCGGCCACCTTCGGGGTCAACTCCCTGGGGTGCGCCGTGTGCCGTCCGGCTTTTCGAGACGCCCTGCGCGCCTATTTGGAGCCCAAGAAAGCCGGCTTGTGCGAAAATTGCCAGCGCCGGCTGGCGGTCAACCCGCTGCGCGTTCTGGACTGCAAAGGGGACGGACCGGCCCTGGCCGACGCCCCGGTCACGACCGACCATTTGTGCGCCGATTGCCGGTCCCATCACGGGCGCGTTCTCGAATTGTTGCGGGCGGCCGAATTGGCCTTCGCGCCGGCCCCCCGGCTGGTGCGCGGGTTGGATTACTACACCCGAACGGTTTTTGAGGTGACGGCCCCCGGTTTGGGGGCGCAGGACGCCCTCGGGGCCGGCGGCCGCTACGACGGTTTGGTCAAGTCCTTGGGCGGCCCGGACACCCCGGCCGTGGGGTTCGCCTTCGGCGTGGATCGCGTGGCCCGTGCCCTCGCGGCGCAAAACGTGCTCGTGGCGGGGCCGCGCCGGGTCTTCATCGCCCAGATGGGCGCGGGCACGGCCGACGCGGCGTTCCGCTTGGCCGATGAACTGCGCGGGGGGGGCCTGTGGGAAGCCGCGCCCCTGGCCGTCGAGGTCGGCGCCCCGGGCAAAAGTCTCAAGTCCCAATTTCGCGCGGCCGACGGTTGGGGCGCGGCGTGGGTGGTGTTGGTCGGCGAAGACGAATTAAAAAAACAAACGGTGATCCTCAAAGACCTCCGGGCCGGAGCCCAGCGCGAAGTGCCCCTCGCGCGGGCCGCGACCGCGGTTTTGGAGACGATCGCGGCGGAGAAACCATCGTGAAACGAACCCTATATTGCGGCCAAGTGCGGCCGGAGCACATCGAAAAAACGATCACCCTCGCGGGTTGGGTCCACAACCGGCGGGACCACGGCGGGGTGCTCTTCATCGACCTGCGGGACCGCGAAGGGTTGGTCCAGCTGGTGTTCCACCCGGAGCGCAAAGATGTTTTTGCCCAGGGCGAGGGGTTGCGCGGCGAAGCCGTCATTGAAGTGACCGGCGTCGTCAAACCCCGCCCGGCGGGGACGGAAAACCCCCACATGCCGACGGGAGGCGTCGAAGTCTGGGTGGAATCGCTCGAAGTCTTGAACACAAGCCGGGTGCCCCCTTTCGAGATTTCGGAGCATTGCAACGCCTCGGAAGACGTGCGCCTTCAGTACCGCTACCTGGACCTGCGCCGGCCCCCCCTGCAGAAAAACCTCATTTTGCGCCACCGCGTCACCCAGGCCGCCCGGGATTTTCTGACGGCCGCCGGTTTCCTGGAATTGGAGACGCCGTTCCTCACCAAGTCCACCCCCGAGGGGGCCCGCGATTTTCTCGTGCCCTCGCGGCTCGCGCCGGGGTCGTTTTACGCCCTGCCCCAGTCGCCGCAGCTTTTCAAGCAATTGTTTATGGTCGCGGGGTTCGATCGCTATTACCAAATCGCGCGCTGTTTCCGCGACGAGGACCTGCGGGCCGATCGTCAGCCGGAGTTCACCCAAATCGATCTCGAAATGTCTTTTGTCGATGTCGACGACGTCGTGGCGTTGGTCGAGGGGTTGATCCAGGCGGCGTTCCGCGCGGCCGGCCGGGAGGTGGTCGTCCCCTTCCCCCGGCTCTCTTACGACGAGGCCATGCGGCGCTTCGGCTCCGACAAGCCGGATCTCCGCTTCGGCATGGAGATCCAGGACGTTTCAGCGGTGTTTTCCAAAACCGGGTTTCAAGTGTTCGCCAAGGCCCTGGCCGCCGGCGGCGTCGTGCGCGCCCTGTGTTTTCCCGGCGGGGCCGCTCTGTCGCGGACGGAGATCGACAAGCTGACCGATTGGGTGAAGACTTTCGGCGCCAAGGGGCTGGCCTGGCTGAAAATGACGCCCCAGGGTCCCGAGTCGTCGATCGCAAAATTCCTGAGCGAAGGGGAACTCGCCGCCCTGCCGAAGGCCGTCGGCGCGAACACGGGCGACATCCTTTTCTTCGGGGCGGGACCGGCGCTCGACGTCGCGGCCTATCTGGGACCCTTGCGCGTGGAATTGGCCCGCCGCGCGGGCTGGACCAAGACGGACGGTGTTTTCAAATTCCTTTGGGTCATGGACTTCCCCTTGATGGAATACAGCGCCGAGGACAAAAAATGGAACGCCGTCCACCACCCCTTCACCCGCCCCGCCGCGGAGGACGAAGCCGCGTTGCTGGCGGGGACCCCCCCGGCCGCCGAGCGGCTGTCGGCGATGCGTTCGCGCGCCTACGACATTGTTTTGAACGGCACGGAAATCGGCGGCGGCTCCATCCGGATCCATCGCACGGTCCTGCAGGCGAAGATTTTTGAATTGTTGGGCATTTCGCCGGAGTCGGCCCGGGCCAAGTTCGGCTTTTTGCTCGACGCGCTGGATTTCGGCGCGCCGCCCCACGGCGGTTTGGCCTTGGGGTTGGACCGCCTGGTGGCGCTGCTTTCCGGCGAGGATTCCATTCGCGACGTCATCGCCTTCCCCAAAACCCAAAAGGGCGCGGACCCCATGAGCGGGGCCCCCTCGGCCGTGGACGAGGCTCAGTTGCTCAAAGAATTGACCCTCAAAATCGCCCGGGTCCCGGCCCCGCCCCCGGCGCGTTGACAAGCCGTCGGACGCGCGGTACACTTAAAACAGCTCCATGAGAGTCCCAGGGAAGAGCGTCTCCCCGACGTTTCGCCCCCCCCGTTTTGACGTTGGCGGGGGTCGGCCGGCGTCCGCACCGGGGGGGCCGGGCCCGTGGTGACCCGCCGACTGGCCTTGGCCGACCAAGAAGAAGCCGTCCTCCTCTTCGGTCAGCACGACCGCAACCTCAAAGAAATCGAACGCCGTTTCAACGTGCAAATTTTCGTCCGCCCCTCGGACCGGATCGACGAGGGGGGGCTCACGCTGGCCGTGCGCGGCCGCCCCAAACCCGTCGAGCAGGCGTTGTCCACCCTCGAAGAGATGAAGCGCCACGCCGCGCGTTCGCGCCAGCACGGGGCGCCGTTGTCCTTGCTCGAAGTCCCCGCCGCGGGCGTGCCGGGGGGGCCCGTTCCCGCGGGGGCGATCTTGGTGACCGTGACGGGACAACCCCTGCGTCCTCAATCCGCCACCCAGGAGGCCTACGTCCAGGCCATTCGCCAACGCGATCTCGTGGTGGGCATCGGCCCGGCGGGATCGGGCAAAACCTATTTGGCGGTGGCCTCCGCGGTGGCCGCCCTCGAACGCGGCGACGTCAATCGCGTCGTGCTCACCCGGCCGGTGGTCGAGGCGGGGGAAAAGCTGGGTTTTTTGCCCGGGGATTTCTACGAAAAGGTCCACCCTTACCTCAAACCGTTGTACGACGCGTTCCACGCCATGGTGGGGGCCGAACGCTTCCGCCTGTGGCGCGAGGAAGAGATCATCGAGATCATTCCCCTCGCCTACATGCGGGGCCGGACCCTCGACGACGCGTTCGTCCTATTGGACGAGGCCCAGAACACGACCGCCGAGCAAATGAAAATGTTCCTGACCCGCCTGGGCAACCGGTCGCGCATGGTGGTCACGGGGGACGTCACGCAAATCGATTTGGAAAAAAAGGCGACCTCGGGGCTTGTCCAGGTCCAGGACGTCCTGAGCGGGGTGGAGGGCGTGGAGTTCGTCCGGTTTTCCGAATCCGACGTCGTGCGACACCCCCTGGTGCGGCGGGTGATCGCGGCCTACGACGCCTGGGAGCACCGCCGCAAGGAGGCCTGATGCCGAATTTTTTAAAGACGTTGATCAACCGTTTCCTCCGTCCTTTCCTCCTCCGACTGCTGCACTGGACGGAGCGCAGCGGTCCGCTGTCGGGACCGCGCGCCGGCGTGTTCCTGGAGCGGGAAATCCACATCCCCCCGGGCGTCGTGGCGTTTGTGGTCGGGGTGTTCTTGACGTTGGTGCTTGTCTCGGAGCTGGGGTGGGGCGCGCGCCCGTTGGGCGCCGCGCTGATCCTCACGGGAGCGCTGGTTTTCCTTTTCTCCCTCTACCTGCGTCAGGACCATCCGGACATCATTAAAAACGCCGACGCCGTGGCCCTGTTGGGGGTTCTCACGGTGGCGGGGGTCCTCGGGACCGAAGTGTGGTTGGATTGGGCCCGGCGACAAACCTGGGTGTCGCCCTACGGCCTGCCCTTAGCGGGCGTCAGCGTGCTGACCGCCGTGTTGCTCCACCCCCGCGTGGCGGTGGTGTTGACGCTCGTTCTTTCCTTGGTCTTCGGCCTGCTCAACGCGTTTTCTTTGGAGGGGGCGCTTGTGGTCTGTTTCGGGGGAATGGCGGGCATCGCCCGGTCCGTCCGCGTTCGCACGCGCCGCGATATCCTCGTCGCCGGCCTGTTCATTTTTATCGGCCAGGTCGCGGCTTTGGGAATGTTGTCGTTGCTGGGGCGCCTCCCCGCCGGGACCTGGGTGTTCGGCGTCAAGTGGGCGGGGGTGGCCAGCGCGGCTTCGGCCCTGTTGGCCCTGGGTCTTTTGCCGTTCCTTGAGTTGTTTTTCTCCCGTCTCTCCGACATCCGGCTCCTGGAACTCTCCGACGTCAATCACCCCCTGCTGAAAGAAATGAGCGTGGAAGCCCCCGGGACGTATCACCATTCCTTGATCACCGCCTCCCTCGCCCAGGCGGCGGCCGAACGTCTGGGCGCCAACGGCCTTCTCTGCCGGGTGGGCGCCTATTTCCACGACATCGGGAAGCTGGTCAAGCCGGAATATTTCGTCGAAAACCAAGGCGCTCTGGGAAATCCCCACGAGTTGTTGCCGCCCAACATGTCGCGCATCGTCATCCAAGCCCACGTCAAAGACGGCTTGGCCCTCGGGGCGCGTTACAACCTCGACCACAGCATCACGGATTTCATCGCCCAACACCACGGGACCTCGCGTGTGGAATATTTCTACCGTCGGGCCATCGAACAGACGGAAGGGTCCGAGGACGTCGATGAAGACCTTTACCGGTACCCGGGCCCCCGGCCGCGCACGAAAGAAACCGCCATCGTGATGTTGGCGGACTCGGTGGAGGCCTCCTCCCGTTCCCTCGACGACCCCACCCATCAACGCCTCACGGACCACGTGAACCGCATCGTCGACGGGAAAACCATCGACGGACAATTCGACGAGGTGCCCCTGACCCTGGCCGAAATCCAAAGGGTCAAGGACAGCTTTGTGAACACCTTGGTCGGTGTTTACCACACGCGCGTGCGTTACCCCACCAGCCACGAGACCGACCTGGAACAGCGCACGGCCGCGCCGCCCCGGTGAAAATCGCTTTTTGGACACGGGGCGCCCGTCGTCCGGCGGCCGAAAAGCACGCCGCGCGGGGCGTGCGCGCGGCCCTGGGCCGTCGCCGGGGCGGAGAGATGAACGTGGTGTGGACGTCCCGCGGGGATCTTCGAAAAATGAACGTGCGTTTCCGCAAGACGGACCGCTTCACCGATGTGATTGCTTTCCGCCACGAACCCGCGCCCGGCGAACGCCGCCGCCGGGCGGCGGACACCCCGTTCGGGGACCTCTACATCGCCGTTGACCAGGCCCGCAAGAACGCCCGCCGGTTCGGCGTGACCTACAACGAGGAAATCGTCCGTTTGGCTGTTCACGGGACGCTCCACCTGCTCGGCCACACCGACTACACGCCGGTCCCCCGGGCCCGCATGTGGGCCGCCCAGGAGCCCCTGGTTCGGCGGGTGATGGCCCGCGCCCGGTTGAAATGATCCTCCTGGAAGCGGCGGCCCTCGCCGCTTTTCTGGCCCTCTCGGCCTATTTCGCGTTGGTGGAGGCGGCGGTGACCGCCCTCTCCGCCGTGCGCATGAAGAAACTCGCCTTCATTGATCCCGTCCTCCTGCCGCATTTCCAGGAATGGCTCGAAAAACCGCACCGGCTTTTGACGGTCCTTATGATCGGCAACAACCTGGTGAACGTGGCGTTTTCCAGTTTGGCCGCGCTGGCGGCCATCCCCCTGCACCGCGTTTTTCCGTCGGTGGTCGTCCACTGGACGGTGTGGTTGCTCGTCACGGCGGTCCTTCTCGTGGGCGGGGACATCGTGCCCAAAATCGTCGGCCGCACCTACCGCGAACGGGTGGCGGTGTGGGCCCTTCCCTTGATGACGCGGGCGACCCGGGCCCTGTCCTTTCTCTGGCGGCCGCTGGACTGGGCCTTGTCGCGGTGGGCGCCGTCTTTGCACCGCGCGCCGGTCAACCCCCTTCAGGTGGTGAGCCTCGAGGAATTGCAACAGGCCGCGGCCGAATCCTCGGCCGCCGGGCATTTGTCCCGGGAGTCGGGGGAAATGTTCCACCGGGCCCTGGCGCTCACGCAGAAAACCGTCGGCGACATCGCGCGGCCGGCGGGGAATTTGGATCGCCTGCCCCTCGAAGTCCTCGATCGGCCCGGCGGGGGCGAACGATTTTTGGACCTGCTGGTGGAAACGGGCCGCACCCGGGTGCCGGTCACCCGCGGTGATCGCCCTGTCGGGTACGTCAACGTTTTCGACGTCCTGCGGGAGGGCGACGCGGAATCGGGGGTCGGGTTGGACGGGCTCATACGCCCCTTGCGCTGGGTGTCGCCCGCGACGCGGGTCGTGGATCTGTTGGAGGAATTCCGCCGGAGCGGCGATCCCTTCGCCCTGGTGGGCACGCCGGCCGGGGAAGAGCGGGGGTTTTTGACCCTCGAGGACCTGTTGGAGCAGATCGTCGGTGACATCCTCGATGAATACGACCGCGAACGCACGGACGGCCCCGCGTGACCGAGTTTTTTTTCAAACTGTTCGCGGCGGCCGCGATCTTGGTGGTCAGTGCGCTGTTTTCCCTCGCGGAAACCGCCTTCATGAGTTTGTCCCGATTGCAGTTGGACCGTCTCGACAAACACCGCCCCGGAAAATTGGATTTTTGGCGCCGCGACCCCGACCGCGCCCTGGCGGCCCTCCTGCTCATGAACAACGTGGCCAACGCCGGGCTCGGCGTGCTTTCGGTGTCCCTGGCGCTGGACGCCGTGGCGCTCCTGGGGATCCCCTTCGCGCAGGGGCGTGTGTTGTTCCCGGCGCTCACCGCCCTGTTGGTGATCCTGCTGGCCGAAGTCGCCCCCAAGGTCGCCGCGCGGGCGCGCCCGGAACCCCTGGCGCTCGCCCTCGCGCCCATGACGCGTTTCCTTGCCGAACGCTTTGGTCCTTTAATGGATTTGCTCCTCCGGCGAACGGGCCGCGCGTTGTCGTTTATGTCCCGCACGGTCCGCACCGAGAAGGCGCAATGGGACTCGGCGATCCTCCGGCACCTTTTGGAGAAAGCCTCGGTGGACCGGCCGTTCAAGCGGGTTTTGGAAAATTTGGTGGAATTCGGCCATCGTCCGGTCACGTCGGTGATGATTCCCCGGGCCGACATTCAAGCCGTGGATCTCCGTCTGGACCGGACGGCCCTTTTTGAGAAAGTCCTGGCCTCCGGGCATTCACGGGTCCCGGCCCACCGGGGGTCTCTCGACGCCCTCCAGGGGTTGATTTACGCCAAAGATTTGCTGGCCGAACGCCGCAGCGCGGCGCTTATCGCGGCGGACGATTTGATTCGCCCTTTGCCGCGCGTCGCGCCCGAAATGTCGTTGGCCGAGTTGCTGCGGGAATTCCGCAAAGGGCACCACCACATGGCTTTGGTGGTGGACCGGTTCGGGGCGGTGTTGGGTTTGGTGACGTTGCAGGACGCCTTGGAGGCCATTGTCGGCGACATCGCCCGGGAGCCGGATCCGGCGTGAACGTCAACGTGGACGCCGTCGTCTTGGCCGCGGAAGCCCTCTCCGAAACGGACCGGCGCCTCACGCTGTACACGCGGGAATTGGGGCGTCTCTACGCGCGCGCGACCGGCGCGCGCCGCCCCGGCGCCCGCCTCGCGGCCGCCACCGAACCGGGGGCCCGGGCGCGGTTCCGTCTTTGGTTGCCGCCGGGCGCCGCGTCGGGCCGTGTGACCGGCGGCGTTTTGGACGCCGGCGTGCCCGGCCGGGGCGATTGGGTCCGCGCCACCACCGCGCTTTTTGTCTGCGAAGTCGTCGACCGTCTGACCCCGCTGCTTCAGCCCGACGCGGACAAACACCAACTTCTCTGCCGGGCGTTAATGGCCATCGGGCGGGGCGTCCCCGCGGCGGCGGCCGCGTTCTTGGTGCAGGCCGCCCGCTTGGCGGGCTACGCGCGGTTGCCGGGGGGGGCGGCCGCCGAACTCTGCCGTCGACTGGACGCCTGGGACTTCGAGTCGGCGGCCCCGGGCGAGGGGGGCCCGGCGGAGCTCGCCCGGGTGGAGGAACAAGTTGTACAATGGCTCGCTCCGTATTTCGGCCGCCCTTTGAAAACCTGGGGGCACCGGCGCGCGTTGGAGCGGTTTCAAGCCAAAACGAAAGGGCTGCGACGGGTCCCATGACGTTCCAAGACATTATCCTGGCGCTTCACAAATTCTGGGCCAAGCGGGGGTGCCTGCTCTGGCAGCCCTACGACATCGAAAAAGGGGCGGGCACCTTCAACCCGGCGACGTTCCTGCGTTGCCTGGGTCCCCGCCCCTGGGCCGCGGCCTACGTGGAACCTTCGCGCCGGCCCACCGACGGTCGTTACGGCGAGAACCCCAACCGGCTCCAGCATTACTATCAATACCAGGTGCTGATGAAGCCGGCCCCCGCCGACATTCAGGAACAATACCTCGCGTCCCTCAAAGCCATCGGCATCGATCCCAAGCGCCACGACATCCGTTTTGTGGAGGACGATTGGGAATCCCCCACTTTGGGGGCCTGGGGACTGGGGTGGGAGGTGTGGCTGGACGGCATGGAAATCACCCAATTCACCTATTTTCAACAGGTCGGCGGCATCGATTTACGGCCTATTTCCGTCGAAATCACCTACGGGTTGGAGCGGCTGGCGATGTATTCCCAAAAAAAGAACAGCGTCTACGACGTGTTGTGGACGCCCACGACCACCTACGGTCAAGTCCACCTCGAAGACGAGCGGCAGTTCTCCCGCTACAACTTCGAAGAAGCCGACGTGGCCCAACTCCGTCGCCACTTCGACGATTGGGAAACCGAAGCCCGTCGTTTGTTGGACAAAGAGCTCGTTTTGCCGGCCTACGACGCGGTCATGAAATGCTCCCATTTGTTCAACTTGTTGGATGCCCGCCGGGTCCTTTCCGTCACGGAACGAGTGACGTACATCGCCCGGGTGCGCGGGTTGGCGCGGCGCGCGGCGGAGTCCTATGTGAAAACCCAGACCGGAGCGCCCGCGTGAAAGACCTCTTGTTGGAAATCGGGACGGAGGAAATTCCCGCCCGCTTCATCCCCGAGGCCCTGCGGGCGTTGGAATCGGCCGTCCGAGCCTCCCTCGCGGAGGCCGGCTTGGCTTTCGCCGAGGCGCGGACCTGGGGCACGCCCCGGCGGCTCGCCGTGATGGTCGAGCGACTCGCGGACAAATCCCAAGACCGAACGACCGAAGCCCTCGGGCCTTCGGTCGCGCAAGCGAAAGCCGCCGATGGGGCCTGGACGCCCGCCGCGGTCGGTTTCGCCCGGGGGCAGGGGGTCTCTCTCGATGATGTGGGGGTCAAGGACACCGACCGGGGACCGCGTTTGGTCGCGGTCAAGCGGTTCCCCGGCGTGGCGACCGAAAAATTATTGCCGGAATTGGTGGCCGCTTGGGTGGCCCGGCTGACCTTCCCCAAAAGCATGGTGTGGGAAGAGGGGCGCCTGGCCTTCGCGCGACCGATCCGTTGGCTGTTGGCTTTGCACGGAACCAAGGTCGTTCCTCTGGTCGTGGCCGGCGTGAAATCGGGCAAGAAGACCCGCGGCCTTCGGTTCCACGCTCCCAAACCCGTCGACGTGCCGGCCCCCGCCAAATACGTGTCCTTGCTGCGCAACCATTGCGTGATCGTCGACCCGTCCGAACGGCGGGCGCTCATCGTCCAACAGATCAACCAGGCGGTCAAAGCCGTCCACGGACACGTGCCCCTGGATCGGTGCCACGATTTGTTGGACGAGGTCACGCAGTTGGTCGAACACCCCGTCGCCATCCTGGGGCGCTTCAACGAAAAACACCTGGCGCTGCCGCCCGAAGTCCTGGTCACCTCCATGAAAAAGCACCAAAAATATTTTCCGGTGTTCGCCGACGCCGCGGGCGTCGCGCTCACCGCTCATTTCGTGGGTATTCGCAACGGCCTGTCGGACCACCAATCGGTGGTCCGCGAGGGGTACGAGCGGGTGTTGGCCGCCCGCTTGGCCGACGCGGCGTTTTTCTTTGAGCAGGACCGGCGGCGGTCCTTGGCCGAACGGGTGGGGGATTTGGCGGGCATCGCCTTCCTCTCGCCGAAACTCAGTCTTCAAGACAAAACCGATCGCACCGTCGCGCTCGTCGGTGTGTTGGCGGCGGGCGTGGGGGCGCCGCCGGCGGTGAAAGAGCGGGCGGGTCGCGCGGCGTTTTTGGCAAAGGCCGATTTGACGACCGGGGTGGTGGGAGAGTTCCCGGAGCTTCAGGGCGTCATGGGACGGATCTACGCCGCCGCCGACGGCGAGGACCCGGTCGTGGCCGAAGCGGTGGAACGTCATTATTGGCCGTTGACCGCCGAAGGAACGCTGCCCGGGCAGGACGTCGCCGCGTTGGTGTCCGTGGCCGACAAACTCGACACCTTGGCCGGAAATTTTCTGATCGGAAAAATACCCTCGGGATCCCAGGACCCGTACGGTCTTCGCCGCGCGGCGATCGGGCTTTTGCGCATTCTGGAGGAGCGGGCGTGGCCGGTGTCGTTGCCGGTTTTGGTGGACGAGGCCTTGGCCCGGTTGCCGGAGTCCCTGGGGGACAAGGCGCTCGGTCGCCGTGCCCTCTTGGATTTTCTGCGCCAACGGTGGGCCGCCCTGGCCGAGGCGCGCGGCGCGCGTTTCGATGAGACCGAATCCGTCCTGGCCGCCGGATTCGAACGGGTCGTCGATGCGGGAAAACGTCTGGAAGCCCTCCGCGCGGTGCGTCGTCACCCGGATTTTGAACCCCTCTCGGCCGCCTTCAAGCGGGCGGCCAACCTGTTGAAGCAGGCCGAAAAAAAAGGCGAATCGATCGAAAGCGAAGGGGTGGCGGAACGGTTGTCGTCGCCGGAAGAGAAAAACCTGCTGGAGGTTTTAACCGCCGTGTCGGGCCGTGTGGGCGCGGCGATGGCGGCGGGGGATTTCGCCGGGGCCTTTTCCGCTTTGGTGGCCTTGCGGGAACCCGTGGACCGGTTTTTCACCGGGGTGGTCGTCATGGACCCCGACGTCGATCGGCGCCGGACGCGGTTGGGCTTGTTGTCGCTGGTCCGCCGGTGTTTTGCGCCCCTGGCCGATTTTTCCCGGTTGCAGGAAACCCCGGGTCCCTCCGCTTGATCACGGCCTTTGTTCTGCTGGTGTGCCTGGGCGCGGTCGGTATGGCGGTGGCCTTTCGGGCGGGGGTCGCGCGGGCGGAAAAGCCGGGGTTTGTGATCGACTCGGGCGAAAACAAACGCGATGGACCCGCGGTGGCCCGCGCGTTGGAACGCTGGTGTCGGGCGGGTCGGATCACGCGGGAGGAAAAGGATCGCCTGTTGGGGTTCCTAAGATCGGAAAATCCCGGCGCCCTTGACATCTGAAGGATTTTGCATTATAAAGATTTCAGCACGTTGTATATATGTAGGGAATGTTGACCGCGCACCTGGCCCGCCGAGAACGTTTCCAGACGCACGATCCTGACTTTTTTTGGAGGAGGACTTCATGAAGCTTCTTCGCATTCTCGCCCTGCTGCTCGCGTTCTCGCCCCCGGTTTGGGCGGACGAAATGGAGGACGGGACTGACATTGAAATGCCTCCTCCGCCCGTGGACACGGCCGCCATCGAAGCCCCCACGGCCGATTCGCCCCCCCCTCTTCCGGACGCCACGGTCATCGCCCCGACGCCGACCGAAGGAGCGGTGGTTCCACCGCCGGCGGCCATGACGACGATCGCGCCCGCCCGCGTGGAAACCTCCGGCCCGACCGCCGTCTCGGTGGACGCCGCGGCGCACCGCGTCGTGACGGGGGACACCCTCTGGGACCTGGCGGGATCTTACCTGCAAGACCCTTTTCAATGGCCCAAGATCTATGACGCGAACCGGTCGCGGATCACCAACCCGGATTTGATCTACCCCGACCAGGAGCTCGTCATCCCGAGCCGCGACGCGGCGGCGGCGATGGACGCGCCCGCGGAAACCCCCGCCCCGGTGGTGGAGGACCCCTCTTTCGCGGCGGGTCCGGAAACGGCGCCCGCGACCGACCCGGAGCCGGTGCCGGCGGCGGAGCCGTCGGCCGAGGACACGGCGGTGATCGACGAACCGGCCCCCCCGGCCGTCAATGAGGCGGAGGAGATTACCTCGGCGGTCGCCGCGGCGAAGAAGAAAGCCGTTTCGGCGGCGGGCGCCGGGTTTATGGGCGGCGTCGCCGACACCTTCATCGCGGACGAAAATTGGGAGTACGATGGATACATCATCCGCGATCGGGAACTCAAAATGATGATTTCCCAGGGCGACGTCGTGTACCTCAACGTGGGGGCTTCGGCGGGCGTCAAATCCAAAATGGTGGCCCACGTGTTTCGCGTGGGGCGGAAAGTCAAAGACCCTTATCTGAAAAAGCCGACGGGCCGTTTGGTCAAACGGGTGGGCACGGTGGTGATCACCGGGCACATTTCCGATGAGGGATGCACCGCCGTGGTGACCAACAGCCTCGAGCCGATTCGCATCGGCGACATCGTCAAGTTTCTCTCGAGGTAACAATTGCGGCGAGGCTTTCTCCTTTTCGCGCTGTTTGTGGCCGGGGTTTTCTACGGTTGGAACCGGGGGATCTCGCGCGACGGGTTGGCCCGCTACATCGATGCGCACCCCAGGACATTTAAGGGCGACGCTCTGCTTTACACCCTGGGCAGTTTCCACGAGTTGTTCAACCGCCCCGACCGCGCCGTATCCATGTACGAACGCGTGGTGGTTCTTTACCCCGACTCCCCGCACGCGGAGGCTTGCTTGTACGGTGTGGCGTCAAATTTCGAGCGGCTCAAAAACTTCGCCCGCGCCCGCCAGGAATACGAGAAGTACATTGAGGAGTACCCCGAGGGCCGTTACGCGGTTTCTGTAAAAAAGAACATTGAGTTTTTAAAAGGCCTCTAGGGGGAACCTCGGGCGGGATTTCCCGGGAGGGCCGCGTGACTTTTCCCGTTGATGAAAACGACGCACGATTGCTCCTGAGCCTCTGCCCCGGGCTTGGGCCGGTTCGTTTTGGTCGTCTTTTGTCGGCGTTTGGTTCGGCGCAAACGGCCTGGGCAGCCGACCCCGGGGCCTGGGCCGCGGTGGAAGGTCTTGGCCCGGCCCAACGCCCTTCGGGTGGGGGCGAGTCCGATGCGTTATCCCGCGCCGAGGAAGAAAAAGAGCGGATCGCGGCCACCGGGGGCCGATGGCTCACCTCGGCCGATTCGGAATACCCCGCGGCTTTTCGTCTTTTGCACGACCCCCCCATCGGGGTGACTGTGTGGGGGCGTTGGGCGCCGGGCGACGAAGGCGGGGTCGCCATTGTGGGGTCCCGTCAACCCACGGCTTACGGGTTGGCCGCGGCCGCCCGTCTTTCGACCGAATTGGCTGAGGCCGGCGTCACGGTGGTCAGTGGTTTGGCGCGCGGCGTCGACGGGGAGGCCCACCGCGCCGCGTTGAAAGCCGGCGGCCGGACCGTGGGGATATTGGGCAGCGGGTGGGACCGGTTTTACCCTCGGGAGCACCGTCCCTTGGCGGAAAAAATAATTCAACGCGGGGCGGTGGTTTCGGAACACCCGTGCGACGAAGGTCCGTCGCCGGAAAACTTTCCGCGGCGGAACCGGCTGATCGCGGCCTTGGCCCTGGGCGTGGTCGTGGTGGAAGCCAAAGAGCGAAGCGGGGCCTTGATCACCGCGGCTTTGGCGGCGGAATACGGTCGGGATGTGTTCGCTGTGCCGGGGTCGATTTTTTCGCCGTTGAGCCGTGGCCCTCTGGGGTTGATTCAAAAAGGGGCCAAGCCGGTGTCGTCCGCGACTGAAATATTGGACGAATTGGCGGTCCTGCGGGAAGCGGTTTCCCGACCGGTGGAGTCCGCGGGAACTCTGTCTGAAAAAGAACCGGGACCAACCCTCTCGGCGGGCGCGCGGCGGTTGTGGGACGCGCTGGACCACACGCCCGCCGGACTGGACGCCTTGGCGTCGCGGGCGGGCCTCGGGCCCGCCGAAATTGGTCCGGCTTGCCTCGCTTTGGAGTTGGCCGGGCTGGCCCGGGAATTGCCGGGAAAACAATTTGTGCGCACCGAGCGGGTGGCGCATTAAACGCAAAGGAAACCATCATGGCCAAATCCCTGTTGATCGTTGAGTCGCCCACGAAAGAACGCACCATCGGTAAGATGTTGGGCAAAAACTTCGTCATTCGCGCCTCCTACGGGCACATTCGGGACCTCCCCGCCAAAACCCTGGGCGTCGACGTGAAAAAAAATTTTGAGCCGTCCTATGTCTCGCTGCCGCGCGCCAAGAAAATCGTCGCCGAACTCAAAAGCCTGGCGGAAAAGGCCGATCGGGTTTACCTCGCGACGGACTACGACCGCGAGGGGGAGGCCATCGCGTGGCACTTGAGCGAGATTTTGAAACTCCCCAAGTCGAAAGCGAAACGCATCACGTTCCACGAGATCACCCGGGAAGCCTTGGAAGAGGCGGTCAAAAATCCCCGCGACATCGACGAATCGTTGGTGCACGCGCAGGTCGCGCGCCGCGTCCTGGACCGGCTGGTGGGGTACCGCCTGTCGCCCCTGCTGTGGGACAAAATCCGCCGGGGGTTGTCCGCGGGCCGTGTGCAATCGGTGGCCGTGCGGCTGATTTGCGCCCGCGAGGAAGAAATCGAAAAATTCAAAGCCGAAGAGTATTGGACCCTCACGGCGTTGTTGGAAAAAAAGGCGCAACCCTTCAGCGCCGGTCTCACCGCCCGGGGCGAGACGAAATTCAACAAATTCTCCTTCCGCCACAAGGGTTCGGTGGACGAAGTCCTGGCCGCCCTGAAAGGCGCGAGCTACCGCGTGGCCACGGTCGACCCCAAGGAACGCCGGCGTTCCCCGGGCGCGCCATTCACCACCGCCTCCTTGCAGCAGGACGCCTCCCGTCGGCTCCGTTTCGGCGCGGCGCGCACGATGGTGGTCGCCCAACAGCTTTACGAAGGCATTGAGGTCGAGAAGGGCGCCGGTCCGGAGGGCTTGATCACCTACATGCGCACGGATTCGGTGAACGTCGCCAAGGTCGCCCAAACCGAAGCCGCCGCCGTGATCCGCAAAAGCTACGGCGCCGATCATTTGCCTCCGAAACCCCGCGTATACCGGACCAAGGCCAAGAGCGCCCAGGAAGCCCACGAAGCCATCCGTCCGACCAAACCCGCGCGCACCCCGGGTTCCGTGCGGGCGTTCCTCGAGCCCGACCAGTTTAAACTTTACGAATTGATCTGGCAGCGGTTTATGGCCAGTCAGATGGCGGACGCCGTGTACGACACCGTCACCGCCGACATCGAAGCCAACGGTTATCTTTTCCGGGCCACCGGCCACACGCTCCGATTTCCCGGTTACCTCGCCGTTTACGGCGAAGTGGCGGACGACGACGCGGCCAAAGACGACGCCGAACCGTCCACGGCCCTTCCACCCTTGGTGGCGGGGGAAACCGTCTTGCTCAAGGAGTTGAAACCCGAACAGCATTTCACGGAACCGCCGCCGCGTTACAACGAGGCCAGTTTGGTCAAAACGTTGGAAGAGCACGGCATCGGCCGTCCTTCGACGTACGCGCCCACGCTCCAACGGATCGCCGAGCAGGCCTACGTCCGGCTGGAGGAGCGCCGGTTTTACCCGACCCTTCTGGGGCGGGCCGTGGACAAGCAGTTGGTCGAACACTTTCCCGACATCGTGGGGGTGGGGTTCACCGCGAAAATCGAGGACCGGCTGGACGACATCGCCGAGTCGAAAACGGCCTGGACCGACGTCATTCGGGATTTTTACGGCCCCTTTGAAGCGGATTTGAAGAAAGCCGAAAAACGAATGGTCCAGGTGGAAATCAAGCCGATCGCCACGGACGAGAAATGCCCCAAGTGCGCCTCGCCCATGGAAATCCGCGAAAACAAAGCGGGCCGCTACATGGCGTGTTCCCGTTACCCGGAATGCAAAACGACGTTCCCCGTGGACCGGCAGGGAAAAAAAGTCGTTCCCCAGCCCACAAACGAAATTTGCCCCAATTGCGGCAAGCCCATGCTCATGCGCACGGGCCGTGGTTTTGGCCGCCGCCCCACGCGTTACCTCGCCTGCTCGGGGTACCCCGATTGCAAGACCACGTTTTCCGTCGATAAGGATGGCAACAAAATCGTCCGGCCCAAACCCGAGCCCACCGAGTTCAAGTGCCAGAAGTGCGAGCGCATGATGTGGAAGCGCGTGGGCAAACGGGGGCCGTTCCTGGCCTGTTCCGGGTTCCCCAAATGCCGGAACATCAAACCCTTTCCGAAAAGCGAATGAAGGCCGACGAGGCCCTCGAGCGGTTCGGGATGTACCTCCGGGCCGAGCGGAACCTCGCGCCGGCCACCTGCCGCGCCTACCGGGCGGACGTCGCCGAATTCACGGCCCATTGGCGCGAGCGCGGCGACCGCTCCCTGGCGGAAGTCGACCGCGCCGCCTTGCGGGCGTTTCTGGCCGCCTGGGGCCGGCGGCCTTGGCGCCGGGCGACGTTGCTGCGCAAAGTCGAAGCCCTCTGGGCCTTTTTCCGGTTTTTGAAGCGCCAAGGGTTTCGGTCCGACAACCCGACGGACGGCCTGCCCCGCCCCAAACCCGAGCGTCGATTGCCCCGCTTTTGGTCCGAAGCCGAGGTCGAACGGGTTCTGGGCGACGCGGCGGCGCCGCGTCCCGATCCCGTGCGCGACGACCGCGACCGGGCCGTGTTGGAGTTGTTTTATTCCGCTGGGATTCGGGTGGGAGAATTGGTCGCTCTCAACGTGGGGGACGTGGACCCCTGGGAAGGCACGCTTCGGGTCTTCGGCAAGGGTCGGCGGGAGCGTGTGGTTCCTTTGGGGGAACGCGCGCTTGGGGCTCTGCGCCGAACCTTGTCCCGCCGGGGCGTGGACCTGTTGTCGCGGACGTCCACCGGTTTGGCCGCGGCGCTTTTCGTGGGCCGCGCCGGCCGCCGCCTGGAGGTTCGCACCGCGCGCCGCGTGGTGGAGCGCGCCGGACGCCGGGGCGGGGTGACGGGGGCCCACCCCCATTTGCTTCGCCACTCTTTCGCGACGCACCTCTTGGACCGCGGGTGCGATTTGCGCTCGGTCCAGGAAATGCTGGGCCACAAGAATTTGTCAACCACACAAATCTACACGCACGTCACCCCCCAACGCCTTCGGCGGGTTTACGACGACGCCCACCCCCGTGCCTGACCGGGTCCTTCACGACAAGATTCAATTGCTGATGGATGAAACCGGCTGCGAGCGCGGCCAGGCGGAATTGGCCATGTCCCTCGCGGGGTTTGATTTGGAAAAAGCCGTCCGGACCATCGGCACGCTGTTGCGCGACATCGTGGTCGTGAAAGGAAAGTTCGCCCAGGGCGCCCGCCACGAATACGGTCTCGTGCTCTTGATCGCCGATCGCCGGCGCGAACACCTTTTCCGGGCGCGCGCCGTTCTCTCCTACAACCCGGCCCTGTACGAAACGCCCCTTGCCGAGCCCTGGCACGAATTCGAGCGGGCCCTCTACGCCGGGCGGCTTGCCGAAGGCACGCTGCAACAGGCCAGCCAGGATCTGGAACGCGCGCTGGTCGGCCGCGTGGAAAGCCAACGCCAACGCCTGTTCACCGCCTTGCGCGATGAAAGCGCCGGCGCGTTGTCGGGTTTCTTGGACGAAATGCTCACCGCCCATTTCGGGCGGGCCGCGCTCACCACGGCCACCGCTGTGGACGTCGTGGACGTCGATCAGTTTCGCCGCCTGCCGTTGAAAAGCGAGGCCGCGGTGGAGGCGCCCGTCGCCCCGCGGGAGGCGCCCTTGCGGCTCGCCCTGGAGGCGGTCGACGACGGCGACGGCCCCGCGGCGGAGGCCCTCGGGCCGGGGGACGCCCTCTGGGTCCGCGTGGTCGACCCCCGCGACATCGGTCAGTATTTGGCCCGTTTGTTGGGGCCCGTGGACGACGCCGGCCCGCGGCCTTTTGAGGCGCCGATCGAAGAATCCTTCACCCACGAAGGTCGTCGCGTCCTCCACGTCCGTTTGACGCCGTCCGTGAGCGGTGTCGTCGCCGTGTCCCCGGATCGACGGCTGAAAGCCCGTCTTCACGGCGCGGAGCGGTGGTGGCGGCGTCTTTTGCCCGAACGCCCCGGCGCGCGCGCCGGCGACTGAACCCCGGCGCCGGCCCGATGGCGAAGCCCCCGTCCTCCCCTGGGTTTTTCACTTGGCGGGATTACGTCCTCACGCCTTTGGTGGAACTGGCCCTGCTCGCCTTATCGGCGGGCGCGGCGATCGCCCTTCACCGTTGGCGGCCCTCCGAATTTTTTGTCTCCGCCGTCGTGTTTTACGGGACGCTGATGGCCTCCACGGCGGCGTTCCTGGCCGCGTTGCGGCGCGGGTGGCCTTTTGAAGAAGGCCGATTTCCTGTTCGTGAGCGCCCTTGGATTTTTTATCGTTGGAAACTCCACAATTTCCTTTGCATGACCAATTTGTTCCTTCACTATCAAAACAGCTTGTTGCCGCCCCCCGTGCGGAAGTTTTTTTCCCGCTGGCTCGGCGCCCGCGTCGGCAAGGGGTTGATCTCCATCGGCGGGTTGACGGTCGACCCGTATCTAATCGATATCGAAGAAGGCGCCTTGATCGGCCACGAGGCCCTGCTGATCCCCAACGAAGTCTCGGCCACGCACCTCACCCTTCGCCGGATTCGCGTGCAACGGGGCGCGGTGGTCGGGGCGCGGTGCGTGGTGGGGCCGGGGGTCGAGATCGGGGCCGGCGCGATGGTGAAGGCGATGTCGTGGGTCCCGGAAGGAACCCGAATCCTGCCCGGGGAGGTGTGGGGTGGCGTGCCCGCCAAGAAAATGGGGGAGGGGGCGCCGGGGGGAGACGAAGGGTCCTGTTTTTTCACGGGCTGGCGGGATTGGGTGTTGACCCCGCTCGTTGAAACGGGCTTGCTGATCCTCGCCGGCACCGGGGCTTGGGGGGTCGCCCGGCTCGGGGCGGGTGTTTTCATCACATCGATTTCGTTTTACGTTTTATTGGTGGCGGCCACCCTGGCCTTTCTCGCCGGCCTGCGCGCTTTCTTTCCGTTCCGGGAAGGGGCCTTTCGTTTTTCCGAACATCCGTGGGTGTGCTACCGGTGGAACCTGCACGGTTTTTTGTGCATCACGAATCTCTTTCTCCAATACCAAAACGGTCTTCTGCCGGCGCCGGTTCGCCGGTGGTTCTGCCGTTTGTTGGGCGCTCGCGTGCGCGCGGGGGGCGGGATGCGGTCCATGAGCGGCCTGATCCAGGATCCTTTTTTCGCCGCGCTTGGGCCAGGCAGCGTCATCGCGCACGACGCGCTCCTTCTGCCCCACGCCTTGACGAGCGACACTCTTCACCTGCGGCGCGTGGTGGTGGAGGAGGGCGCGGTCATCGGACCGCGGGCGTTGGTCATGCCGGGCGCGCGGGTGGGCGCGGGCGCACGGGTGGGCGCGCTGTCGTTGGTGACCACCGGCACCGAAATTCCCCCGGGCGAAATTTGGCGGGGCATTCCAGCGCGCCCCAGCGGGCAGGCGCGACCGGGGGCGGCGACGGGCGTGTTCCGGACCGAAGGCCGGGATGTCCTGTGGTCCGCGGGTCTTCTGGTGGGTTTGATGGGCGCGGCGGCGGGGAGCGCGTTCGCGGTGCGGGGAATATGGGCCCCGGACCCCTTCGCGGGGCTTTTGGTATTTTACGCAGGGCTTGTTGTCCTCACCTTGGGGGTTTTGAAAATCATGCGGACCGTTTGGCCGGTGCCCATCGGGGTTCACGATTCCCGGGGGGGAGCGGTCGCCGTTTTCCGCTGGCGCCTCTACGGTTTCCTGTGTGTGACGGTCCTTTTCCTGCATTATCAGAACGGGTTGTTGCCCCCGGTTTTTCGGAAGGTATTTCTCTGGACCCTCGGGGCCCAGGTGTCGTTGGCCGATGTTTTGTCCGTGGGCGGGACGGTTCTTGACCCGCACCGCGTCTCGCTCGGGCGCCTGGCCATGTTGGGGCTCGACAGCCTGGCCTTGCCCGTCGACGTGACCGAGGAAGGCATTGTGGTCGGCACCGTCGACATCGGCGCCGGGGCCGCCGTGGGGCCCCGCAGCGTCGTTTCCCCGGGGGTGGTCATCGGCGCGGGCGCCACCATCGCTCCCCTTTCCCACGTCGAACGGGGCACGCGTGTGCCGCCCGGGGAAACCTGGGCGGGCGTGCCCGCCCGCCGCGTTTCGTAGCGGTTTCCGACCGTTTTCGACCGACCACCATCCCAATAAATTTTTCTTGACAAACGTCCGGGGCTTCACTATGCTTGAGCGCGGTGGGAGAAAGTGGAGTCAAGTGGTGAAGTGTGTGGAAAAGTGGAGAAAACGGGCGAATGTTCCTCGGCGGTGAGCACCGACACACGTTGGACGAAAAGCGCCGCCTGGCCTTGCCCGCGCGGCTGCGCCACGGCGTTCGGCAATTTGTCCTCGCGCGGGGATTGGAAGGGTGCATCGCCCTCTACACGGAGGTCGAATGGCGGAAACTTCTAACGAAACTGGAAGGCCTGCCCGTTGCGGACAAAACCCACGCGCGCGCTTTCAAGAGGCTTTTGATTTCGGGAGCGATCTTGTCGGACGTGGATGGACAGGGGCGCCTCTTGGTCCCCGAATCGCTCGGGCGCTACGCCGGCATTCGCCGGGATGTCACGGTGGTGGGAATGGACTCCCGGATCGAACTCTGGTCTTCGGAGCGTTGGGCGCAATATAGAAAGCGCGCCGAACGCAGCGCGGCCAAAATCGCCGCGGACATCGATTTGTAAGGTTGTCCCGCCCCGCGCGGGACCGGTTCTTTGAGCGACGCGATTCATCGGCCCGTGATGTTGCGGGAAACCGTGGGGGCCTTGAACCCCCGGTCCGGGGGCCTCTACGTGGACGCCACCTTGGGTTTGGGCGGTCACACGGAGGCCCTGCTCGCGGCCTGCGCTCCCGACGGGCGCGTGGTCGCGGTCGACCGAGACCCCGAAGCGCGGGCTTTGGCCCGCGCGCGATTGGCCCACGCGGCCGATCGTCTGACGGTGGTGGAGGGGAATTTTGACCGCTTCGACGAGCGCGCGGGTCTGGTCGAAGGATCGGTGGACGGCGTTCTGGCCGATTTGGGGGTGTCTTCCTTGCAGCTCGACCGGGCGGAGCGGGGTTTCAGTTTTCGCCGTCCCGGTCCCCTGGACATGCGGATGGACCCAACACAAGGACCGACGGCGTCGGAAATGTTGCGCGCGGCGTCATTGGAGGATTTGGAAGGTTGGTTGCGGAGGGCCGGGGAAGAGCGGTTTGCGGGAAAATTGGCACGCCGGTTGAAAGACCTGGCGCCCGGCCTGGGTTCGACCGCGGATTTGGCGGAAGCGGTGGCCCGGTGCGTGCCCCGGCGGGGCAGAAGCCACCCGGCCACGCGGGTCTTCCTGGCCTTGCGGATGGCGGTCAATCGCGAGATGGAAAGTTTGGATGATTTTTTAGCGCGCGCGGCGCGCGTCCTGAAGCCGGGGGGGCGGTTGGCCGTCCTGACCTTCCACTCGGAGGAAGACCGGCGGGTGAAAGAAGCGGGCCGCGGCGGCCCCCCGTGGCGGGCCGTCACAAAAAAGCCCCTGGCCGCGTCCGGGGTCGAGCGGGCCGAAAACCCGCGCAGCCGCAGCGCAAAATTGCGCGTGCTCGAAAAAATTTGACCCCGCGGGCGGGGGCCGTTCCGCCCGCCGACGATTCAGGGGTCCGGGTGTCTTCTCTCGGCGGAGGCACCCGCCCTTTTGCGACAGGCCGGGATCCGTCGCACGGATTGGGGGGAGGGTGTCTCTCTCGGCGGGACACCCTGCCTCTTTTGACACCACGAGCGGCAAACCCGGGGGGGAGAGGCGACTCTCCTCCCCGGAAAATTTGGGAAGTCCATGAAGGGGGCGCGACGTGCGGTCTTGGCGGCCGGTGTGGAAACGGGTGGTCTGGGCGGGGGGCGGGTTGTTCGGCCTGCTGGCCCTGTCGGCTTGGCTGCAGGTTCAGGCTGTGCGCCTGTCGTACCGCTCCCACGCGCTTCGCCAGGAAATCGCCGCCCTCGACCGGCGCGAAATCGCCGCCCGGAGGCGGCTGGACACCGCCCTCGCGTTGCACCGCTTGGACGACCGCGGCCGAGCGCAAGGCCGGCTCGGCGTGCCCCGCCCGGAACAAGTTCGGCTCCTCTCGGAAGTTTAACCCCCCGCATGATTCGACGTTTTCGCGTCGCGTTGGGCCTCCTCACCGTGGGCTTCGCGGCGGTGCTGACACGCCTGGCCTATTTGCAAATTTGGTGCCACGCCGATTTGACGGCCCGCGCCGCCCAACAGGCCCACCGTTGGGTGCGGGAGGCGCCGCGTCGCGCGGCCATCGTGGACCGCCACGGCGCGCCCCTGGTCGAATCGGTGGCGAGCGCGTCCTGCTACGTCGACCCGACCCTGCTGGGGCACCCCCACACCGCCGCCGCGCGTTTGGGCGCCGCCCTCGATTTGGATCCGGCCCGATTGGCGCGCGCCTTCCAGGAAGCGCGCGGTTCCTTCCTGTGGGTCCGTCGGCAACTTACCCCGGAGCAGACGAGCGCGGTGGAAAAAGAGAATTTGAGGGGTGTCGGTCTCGTTTGGGAGTACCGTCGGATTTACCCGAACGGGGATCTGGCCGCCCCTCTGCTCGGCCGCGTGGGGGAGGACGGCCGGGGCCTTTCCGGTTTGGAACACGCGTTCGACGAGGATCTTTTGGACCGGCGCCCCGCGCGCCGCGCCTTGCGCGACGGCAAAGGGCGTCGTCTCGCCGTGGATTCGCTCGATACCGAAATCGATGGAGGACGCGGCCTGCGGTTGAGCCTCGACCGCACCCTTCAATACATCGCCGAACGCGAATTGGATCTCGGCCTACGGCGTTCCCGCGCCAAGGGCGGGGCGGTGGTGATCCAGGACGTGCGCACGGGGGAAATCCTCGCGTTGGCGGGTCGACCCCGTTTTTCCTTTTCGGACCCGACGGTCGACCTGGAAGACCTTCAGGTGCGCGCCACCCAGTGGGTTTTCGAGCCGGGGTCCACCTTCAAGCTGATCACCGCCGCGGCCGCGATCGACCAGGGCCGTGTCCGCACCGATGAGCTGTTCAATTGCGAAGGGGGCAGCTGGAAAGTGGCGGGCGTGGAAATCAACGACCACGAACCCGAGCGCGTGATTTCCTTTGCCCATGTGATGGAGGTCTCTTCCAACATCGGTTTTGCCAAACTCGGTCTTCGACTTGGAAAAGAAAGCCTCTACGATTTCACCCGCGCTTTCGGTTTCGGCACGCGGACCGGCTGCGAACTGCCGGGCGAGAGCCCGGGTTTGCTCCGGCCGCCCGCGCGGTGGAGCGGAACCAGTTTGCCGATTCTCTCTTTCGGCCAGGAAATCGGCGTCACCGCGTTGCAATTGGCGGGGGCTTACACCGCCGTCGCCAACGGGGGGCTTCTGCTTGAGCCCCGCCTCTGCCTGGACGCCCAATGGCCCAACGGCGGCCAACAGCGTTGGTCGTTGCCCGCGGTCGTGCGCCGGGTGATCCGCCCGGAAACCGCCCGGATTTTGACGCGGGTGCTGGAAGGCGTCGTGACCCGCGGCACGGGTCAAGAGGCCGCCGTGGCCGGTTGGACCGTGGCGGGGAAGACCGGCACCGCCCAAAAAATCGATCCTTTGACCCGCGCCTACTCGCCCGATAAGAATGTCGCCTCGTTTTGCGGGTACGTGCCCGCGCGCCAGCCCCGCCTCACAATCGTGGTGGTTTTGGACGAGCCCACCGGAGTCACCTGGGGCGGCTACAACGCGGGGCCGGTGTTCCGCAACATCGCCGCGCAGGCGATGACGCGCCTGGCGGTGCCTCCCGACCCGCCGCCGTCCCTCGTGCGCGCGCCCGAAAAGGGCCGGGGCCAAACGTGATCACGCTCGACGCCCTCCTCGCCGGCATCGCCCCCACCAACGCGGGGGTTCCGTGCGTGCCCCTCACCGGATTGACGGTGGATTCCCGCTCCGTAAAAAAGGGGGACCTGTTCATCGCTTTGCCCGGCACGCGGACCGACGGACACGCCCACGTCGCCGCCGCGGCCGCGGCCGGGGCCGCGGCCGTCCTCGCCGAACGTCCCGTGGCCGCCACGGTGCCGGTGGTGGTCCTGCCTTCAACGGCGAAAGCCTTGTCGACGCTCGCCGCCCGTTTTTACGGCCGCCCGTCGCAACATCTCGAGATCATCGGGGTCACCGGCACCAACGGCAAAACGACCATCACGTACCTGTTGGAGTCCGTGTTGCAGGCCGCGGGAAAATCCGTCGGGGTGGTCGGGACCATCGATTACCGCTGGCCGGGTCACCGCGAAACAGCGCCCAACACCACGCCCCACGCCGCCGATGTTCAACGCCTTCTGGCGGCCATGCGCGACGCCGGCGTGAGCCACGTGGCTATGGAAACCTCGAGCCACGCCCTGGCGCTCGGGCGCGTCGACGACGTGGATTTCACGGGCGCCGTCTTCACCAACCTCACGCAGGACCATTTGGATTTTCACAGGGACATGGAGCGTTATTTCGAAGCCAAGGCCGGACTCTTCGACCGGCTGGATCGCTCCGGCCGTCCCCGTCGACGCGCCGTGATCAACCGCGACGACCCCTGGGCGGAACGCCTTTTGTCCCGGGTCGCCTCCCCCGCGTGGACCTACGGCATCGATAAAGAATCCGATTTCCGCGCCACCGACCTCGTTCTTTCCGCCGAGGGCTCCGCGTTCCGTCTCCTCACGCCTTTTGGGGAACGCCGGGAAAAGTTCAGCCTGGTGGGGCGGCACAACATTTACAACCTGTTGGGCGCGCTCGGCGCGGCCCTCGGGGCGGGTGTGCCTTTGGACACCGCCATCGCCGGGCTCGCCCAAATGCACGGCGTGCCCGGCCGGTTGGAACGGGTGACGGAACGACCCGTCGGAACCACGGGCACGGACCTTCCCTTCGACCTTTTTGTCGACTACGCCCACACGGACGACGCCCTGGTGAACGTGATGCAAACCCTTCGCCCCCTCACCCGCGGGCGCCTGATCGTTCTTTTTGGTTGCGGCGGCGATCGCGACCGCACCAAGCGTCCGAAAATGGGCGAGGCCGCCGCCCGGTTGGGCGACCGCGTCATTGTGACGTCGGACAACCCGCGTTCCGAAGATCCGGAGGCGATCGCCCGGGAGGTGGAGGCCGGGGCCCGTCGCGTGACGGGACGTTCGGTCGAGGTTGTTCTTGACCGGCGGGAGGCCATCGCCCGCGCGGTGTCGTTGGCGGGACCCGGGGACGTTCTTCTCCTTGCCGGTAAGGGCCACGAAACCTACCAGATTTTGCGTGACCGCACGGTGGATTTTGACGACCGCGCGGTGGCTCGGTCCCTCCTGGGGGAGCGGGCGAGGCGCGGATGAGCTTGATCGACTCTTGGCCCGCTTTGGCCGAGCGCGCGGGGGGGCAATTGATCCGCGCGGGCGTCGGCCTTCCCGCGCGGGTGGTGACCGACTCGCGGTCCGTGGCGCCGGGGGATTTTTTCATTGCGCTTAAAGGCGAGCGGCGGGACGGACACGATTTCTTGAAAGAAGTCGCTGGGCGGGGCGCCGTGGGGGCGTTGGTGGGCCGGCCGACCGAGGAATTGCCCGAGGGGTTCGGTCTCGTGCGGGTGGACGACACCCTGGCGGGTCTTCAGTCCTGGGCCCGCGCCCATCGGCAAAAACTCAGTCTCCGCGTGATCGGCGTCACCGGCTCCAATGGCAAAACCACGACCAAAGAAATGATCGCCCACCTTCTGCGGGCGGGGGGTAAAACGGTTTACGCCACGCGGGGCAACCTCAACAGCCAGGTGGGCCTGCCTCTCTCGCTTTTGGAATTGCGGCCCGAACACACCCACGCCGTGATTGAAATGGGAGCCTCCGCCAAAGGGGACATCGCGCGGCTCGCGGCCCTGGCCCGGCCGGGGATCGGGGTATTGACGTCGATCGGTCGGGCCCATCTGCAAACTTTCGGTACCTTGGAGGGGGTGGCCCGCGCGAAATGGGAACTGGTGGAGGCTTTGTCCGCGGAGGATTTGGCGTTTCTCAACATCGATGACCCCCTCCTCGCCGCGCGGCGGAAAAGCGCGGCCTGTTCCGTCGTGACCTACGGTCGCGACGAGACCGCCAATGTGCGCGGGATCAATGTGCGTCAGGACCCCCACACGGCCTTCGATTTGGTGGTGGCGGGCGCGCGTCGGGCGGTGCGCCTGCCCGTGCCGGGTCTGTTCAATGTGACGAACGCCTTGGCCGCGGCGGCCGTGGCCCTCTGGGAGCGCATGAATCTGATCGACGTGGCCGCGGCGTTTCCGTCCTTCGCGCCGCCCGCCCAGCGCATGCAGATGAAGCGCCGCCCCGACGGATCCCTCTTTTTGATCGACGCCTACAACGCCAACCCCGACTCGATGGCGGCGGGTTTGGAGAGCTTTGTTTCCGCTTTTCCCCATTGGCCGCGCGTGGCCGTTGTGGGCAGTATGTTGGAACTCGGCGCATCGGCCGAGGCCGAACATCGCGCTCTGGGTGAAAAGCTCGCGGCCCTGCCCTTGGCCGCCGCCGTGTTCGTCGGCCCCGAGCACGCCTGGGTGCGCGAGGGGTACGAGCGTTCGGGCGGGAAGGCCCCCTTGACGGCCACCGAAGACCGCGCGGCCGCCCGCGAGGCCCTGACCCAAAGCCTCACGCCGGACACGTCCGTGTTTTTCAAGGGGTCGCGCGGCGCCCGGCTGGAAGAAATTTATGAGCCGTTCTTAATGAAGGAGTGACGGATGCTTTATTCCCTTGTTCAATGGCGGGAGGTCTTCTCCCCCTTTAACGTTTTTCAATACATCACCTTTCGGTCGGGGGGGGCCTTCCTCACGGCGTTGGCTCTGTGCCTGTTGTTCGGCGGGCCTTTCATCGCCGCGCTCAAACGCGCGCGCATGCAGCAGTTCATTCGCGAATACGGTCCGGAATCCCACCTCAAAAAATCCGGCACGCCCACCATGGGCGGTCTCTTGATCCTTTTCGCCCTGTTGGGATCGACCCTCCTATGGGCGCGGCTCGACAACCGTTTTATCCTGCTCGCCATCGGGACCTGCTTGTACCTGGGGGCCCTGGGGTTTTTGGACGACTACCGCAAGTGGCTCAAGCGGCACCCCGCCGGCGGCCTATCGGAAAATCTCAAGATGGGCGCCATGGTGGTATGGGCCCTGGGCGTGGGCAGCTATTTCTATTTCGCGCCGCCCAACGCGGAATTCGCCCACCGGGTCTTCATTCCGTACGCCAAGGGGGTCTCGATTCCCCTTCACGGCTTCTATCTGTCCTTCGCCTTGCTCGTGTTGGTCGGCGCCTCCAACGCGGTTAATCTTACCGACGGATTGGACGGCCTGGCCCCCGGCACGTTGGTGGTGAGCGGTCTCTCCTTCGCGGTGTTCGCTTATTTGGCCGGCCACGCCAAGCTCTCGGCCTATTTGCGCCTGGTGTCCGTGCCCGGCGCGGGGGAATTGACGGTGTTCCTGGCGGCGCTCGGCGGTGCGTGCCTGGGGTTTCTGTGGTTCAACGCCCACCCGGCGGAAATTTTTATGGGCGACACGGGGTCCTTGCCCCTCGGTGGCGCGCTGGGCCTCGCGGCCTTGAGCTTGCAACAGGAATTGATCCTCGTCGTCGTTGGCGGCGTTTTCGTGGCCGAGGCCCTGTCGGTCATCCTGCAAATCGGCTCGGTGCGCCTGCGCAAGGGACGGCGGGTGTTCCGCATGGCGCCGCTTCACCACCATTTTGAAGTCGGCGGTCTTCCCGAGACCAAAGTCACCATCCGTTTTTGGATCGCGGCCATCGTGTTGGCGTTGATCGCCATGACCTCCCTCAAAATCCGGTGAGGGTGTGACGCCAAAGATCGAAACATCGCCCGGCGCGCGCGGCTGGTTCGATGACCGCCGCGCCCTGGTGATCGGCCTGGGCAAGTCCGGGGCCGCCGCCGCGCGTCTTCTGGAGCGCCTGGGCGCCCGCGTGTCCGTGACCGAGTCCCGCTCCCGGGAATCCCTGGGCGAGGCGTTGCGGGGTCTGCCCTCCGCGATCACCGTTGAGGCGGGGAGTCATCACCTGTTGGGGAAACGTTGGGACCTCGTGGTTCCCAGCCCCGGGGTGCCCGCCTCGACTTGGGAGCCCCTCCGCGCGCGGGGCGCGTTGGTGTGGGGCGAACTGGAACTGGCTTACCGCGCACTGTCGCTGGCCGGCCGCTGGCCGCGCTGGTCGGCCGCCGTCACCGGCACCAACGGAAAAACCACCACCACGGCTCTCCTGGGCGCGATTTTTGAGGCGGCGGGACGACCCACGGTCGTCGCCGGTAACATCGGAACCCCTCTGTCGGATTGCGTCGATCGCGTGACCGCCGACACCGCCCTGGCGCTCGAAGTGTCCAGCTACCAGCTGGAAACGGCCTCGGCGTTCCGCCCGACGGTGGGGGCGCTCCTCAACGTCACGCCGGATCACCTGGGTCGCCACGGCACGCTCGACAATTACGCCCGCACCAAATTCAAATTGTTCCAGGAGCAACGCGGGGACGAGACCGCCGTATTGAACGCCCGCGACGCCCTCTGCCGCGCGCTGCGCGGCCTGGCGCCGGCCGGGGTCGCCTGGTTCGGGGACCGCCTGCCCGGCCCGGGACTGCGTTGGTCGGCCTCGGGGCTGGTTGGTTTCGGCGGCCGATGGGCCCTGCCCGCGCATCTGCCCGGCCGCCACAATGGGGAAAACGCCGCCGCCGCCGTGGCCTGCGCGCGCGCCCTCGGCGTGCCGGGCGCCGCCGTGCGCCAAGCGCTGTCCGCTTTCCGGGGCGTGGCCCATCGTCTGGAATTTATCCGGGAACGGCGTGGGGTGCGCTTCATCAATGACAGCAAGGCCACCAACGTGGATTCGACCCGCGTGGCCCTGGAGGCTTTTCCCGGACGATTGCGGTTGATCCTGGGCGGACAGGACAAGGGGGCGCCCTACACGCCCCTCGCCGGGCTCGTCCGGCGAAAAGTGAAGGAAATTCTTTTGATCGGGGAAGCCGCTCCTAAAATCGAAAAAGACCTGGCGGGCGCCGCGGCCTTTTTCCGCGCCGGCGACATGGCCGGGGCCGTCCGCCGCGCTGCCGAAACGGCGACGGCCGGGGACATCGTTCTTTTGTCGCCCGCCTGCGCTTCCTTCGATCAGTTCGAAAATTTTGAACACCGGGGCCGCGTGTTCCGCGCGCTCGCCGAGGCCCTGCCGTGACCGCGCGCGCCGAAACGCCCAAACGCCCCGTGGATGTGGCCCTGCTGTCGTGGACGGCCGGGCTGACCGTGTTCGGCTGGTTGGTTCTGTATTCCGCCAGCGCGCTCCTGGGCGACAGCCGTTACGGCGATCAATATTTCTTCCTCAAGCGGCAAATGATTTGGACCGCGCTTGGCATGGTGGGCCTGGGCGTGGCCGCGTTGGCACCCCTGTCGTGGGTGCAACGGATGGCGCGGCCGGTTTTGATCGCGACGGTGGTTTTGTTGGTCCTCGTCTTGGTGGCCGGGCACGAAGTCGGCGGGGCCAAACGGTGGTTGCGGGTCGGCGGCCTGGGCGTTCAGCCGTCCGAGTTCGCTAAGTTGGCCGTGGTGCTGGTGTTGGCCGATTACCTCGACCGCCGGCAAAGCCGTCTCACGCGTTGGTCGGGTTTTTTGCCGCCGTTGATCGTGACGGGGTTTGTGCTGGGGTTGATCTTGTTGGAGCGGGATTTGGGCACGCCTTTCCTCATCGGCTGCGTGGCTTTCAGCCTCATCGCGATGGCCGGGGCCAAGTGGCGGCATCTGTTCCTGGTCGGACTGGCGACGATCCCGGGTTTGTTTCTGGCGCTGTCGGTGCCCTATCGACGTCAGCGCCTGCTCGCTTTTTTGGATCCCTGGAAGGAATCCCAAGGCGTCGGCTACCAACTGGTGCAGTCGCTGATGGCCCTGGGTTCCGGCGGGTTTTGGGGTAAGGGTTCCGGCGAGTCGACCATCAAAATGTATTACATGCCGGAATCGCAGACGGACTTTATCTTTCCCATCTTCGGGGAGGAATTCGGCTTTCTGGGGACGTCGCTTTTAACGACCGCTTATTTCGTGCTTACCTATCTTTGTTTCCGCGTGGCCTTCCGCGCCACCCATTGGTTCCAGGCCCTGCTGGCGGCGGGCGTCGCCCTCACCATCGGCGGGCAGGTGTTGCTCAACCTCGGCGTCGTGACGGGTTTGTTGCCCACCAAGGGCATCCCATTGCCGTTTCTGTCTTTCGGCGGGTCGTCGCTTTTGGTGCTCATGACGTCCATCGGGCTCGTCTTGAACGTCTCCCGCCACCGCGGCACCCCGGTCCTCTCTCCCCGGGGACGATAAGTTTTCCCCTCCGCGTTCAGCCGGCCACCGCTTCTTTCAAGATCGGGACAATCGGCTCTTTGGTTTACCGTTGGCGCGCCATTTTTGAGCCTCCGTTTGGTCTGTTCCAGACCCCGGAAACCTTATTGCCTCTGGCATGAAAAGCGGGGGAACGTCGAAGCCACAGCAATTCAATTTCTCGCCCCCGGCCCCTTTCTCAAAGTTTAATGAAAACACGGGCTGGCCGACCCACATTCTCCCTCTCCGGGTACCGGGCCGGCGTTCCACTGCTCTGCCGCCTGTAACTTTGATAATATGAAAACATATCACCTCGCTCGGCAAGCGGCTACGGTTTGAACCCAAAATTAAATGACCCAAATTCTTTCCAAAATCGTGAAGAAAACCCCATGCGCGTCCTGATCGCCGCGGGAGGGACGGGGGGACATTTGTTGCCCGGCGTGGCGGCGGCCAAGGCCCTGCGCGCGCGCGGTCACTTGGTTCATTTCCTGGTCAAGCAGGACGGTCGCTCCCCCGAATACCTGGCCCGCGAGGGCTTCCCCTCGACGGCGTTCCATTTCGAAGGTTTTCCCCGCGGGCTCAACCCCGCTCTCTTCACCTACCCCTTAAAATTGATGACGGCCTGGGGCGCCGCGCGGCGCACCGTGCGGCGGGAGCGGCCCGACGTGTTCCTCGGCATGGGCGGCTATGTGTCGGCCCCGGCGGGACTGGCGGCCCGGGGGGCGGGCGTGCCCATCGTTCTGCACGAGCAAAACACCCGGGCCGGTCTGGCCAACCGCGTACTCTCCCGTTGGGCCCGGGTCGTGGCCACCAGCTTTGAGTCCACCGAAGGCCTTTCGCCCCGGGCGGTCCGCCGCGAATGGACGGGGTTGCCGCTCCGGCCCGACCTGGTGCCCCTGGACCCGGCGGAGGCGCGCCTCTCTCTGAGGCTGGACCCGGAGGCGCCGACGTTGTTGGTGTTCGGCGGCAGTCAGGGCGCGCGGGCTCTCAACCGCTGGGCCGTGGAGGCCCTGAACGCCTTGCCCGCGCAACCGCGGTGGCAGGTGATCCATTTGACCGGACCAACGGACGAGGAACCCATGCGCGCCGCCCACGAACGCGCCGGTCGGCGGGCGTTCGTGAAAGGCTTTTGGCCGGGCATGGCGGCGGCCTATTCCGCGGCCGATTACGTGATCGCCCGCGCCGGGGCCAACACCGTCATGGAACTGTGGCGCGTGGGTCGGCCCGCCCTCCTGGTCCCTTTTCCCTTCGCGACGGACGACCACCAAACCCACAACGCGGCTTTTTTGGCCGAGCGGGGCCAGGCCCGGGTTGTGGCCGAACGGGCCCTGCGGCCCGACACCCTGTCTTTGGCCTTGGCGTCCCTGCCGCCCCTGGCGGCCCTGCGCGCCGACAACGCCGCCCGCGCGAAGGCCGCGCCGCCCCTCCTCATGAACGCGGCGGAGCGGTTGGCCGACGTGGTGGAAAGCGAGGGAACCCGTGCCCAAAAATAAACCCCAGATCCTGGTCGTGAACGACGACGGTGTCTACGGCGGCGGCCTGCGTCCGCTGGCCAAGGCGCTGGCGTCCGTCGGCAATGTCACGGTGGTGGTGCCCGAGCGGGAACGATCCGCCGCGAGCCACGCGATCACCCTGCACAAACCGATCCGCGTGCGTCGGTTGGAAAAAAATCTCTTGATCATGAACGGCACGCCCGCCGACTGCGCGCGCTTTGGGGTCATCTCCGTCATGCGGGAGCGGGTGGACCTGGTGGTGTCGGGCATCAATCACGGGGCCAACCTGGGGGCCGACACCATGTACTCCGGCACCGTGGGCGCGGCCAAGGAAGCCTGCATGCTGGGCCTGCCGGCCTTCGCCATCTCCGTGGCGAGCAAAGACCCGGACGTGCACTACGCCACGGCGGCGCGTTTTGCGCGCACCGTGGCCCGGCGGCTTCTGGAGCGACCCCTGCCCGGCAACACCTGTTTGAACATCAATGTGCCCAACCGCCCCTGGACGCGGTTGAAAGGCGTGGCCGTGACCACGCTGGGCCGGCGCATCTACGGCCGGGCCCTGGCGTCCCGGGTGGATCCCCGGGGCCAGACGTATTTTTGGATGGCGGGCGCCGTGCCCCGGGGCGTGCCCGAGCCGGGCTCCGACATCGAGGCCATCCAGGATGGAAAAATATCCGTCACGCCGGTCCGGCTCTACGAAACCGACACAAGTTTCCTTCCCGTCCTTCGCCACTGGCCTTGGTAAAATAAGCGGATGGACCGCTTTGAAGTCGTTTCCGATTTCCAACCGGCGGGGGACCAGCCGGAGGCCATCCGCCAACTGACCGAGGGGCTCGCCCGAGGAGATCGCCACCAGGTGCTGCTCGGGGTGACGGGCAGCGGCAAAACCTTCACCGTCGCCAACGTCATCGCGGCGGTGAACCGACCGACGCTCTTGATCTCACCCAATAAAATCCTCGCGGCCCAGCTCTACGCCGAGCTCAAAGCCTTTTTCCCCAAAAACGCCGTCGAATATTTCATCTCCTATTACGACTACTACCAGCCCGAGGCTTACGTCCCCCAGAGCGACACCTACATAGAAAAGGATGCCTCCATCAACGACCACATCGACCGTTTGCGGTTGAAAGCGACGACCGCCTTGCTGGAACGCCGGGACGTGGTGGTGGTGGCCTCGGTGTCCTGCATTTACGGGTTGGGCAGTCCGCGGGAGTACCGGGACCTCTGCGTGAGCGTGGAACGCGGCTCCACGGTGGACCGGCGGGACTTCCTGCGCGCGCTGGTGGACATTCAATACGAACGCAACGAAGTCGATTTTTCGCGCGGCCGCTTCCGCGTCAAGGGCGACGTGGTGGAAATATTCCCAGCCTATCTGGAAACCGTCCTGCGGGTGGAGTTCGATGGGGACCGTGTGGCGCGCCTGCGGCGCGTGCACCCGTTGACGGGGGCGGTGCTGGAGGAAAAAGAGCGCGCCTACGTTTACCCCGCCAAACATTTCGTCACCACCCGCGACATCATCGACCGCGCCGTCGTCGACATCGAAATGGAACTGGCCGACCGCTTGACTGTTTTGCGGAGGGGGGGGAAGTTGCTGGAAGCCCAGCGGCTCGAACAACGCACGCGCTTCGATATGGAAATGATGCGCGAAATGGGTTTTTGCCACGGCATCGAGAACTATTCCCGTCCCCTGTCGGGCCGCCCGCCGGGCGAGCGGCCGGCCTGCCTGTTCGACTATTTTCCCAAGGATTTCCTGGTGGTGATCGACGAATCCCACGTGACGGTGCCGCAGATCGGCGGGATGTACGAGGGCGACCGCGCGCGCAAGCAGACGCTGGTGGACTACGGGTTCCGCCTGCCCTCGGCCCTGGACAACCGCCCGCTCAAATTCCCGGAATTCGAATCGCTGGTGCCGCAGATCATCCACGTGTCGGCCACGCCCGGGCCCTACGAGCTGAAAAAAACCGGCGGCGCCGTGATAGAGCAGGTCATCCGTCCCACGGGATTGGTGGACCCGGAGGTGCGGTTGCGGCCCTCGCGCGGCCAAGTGGACGACTTGATCGCCCGCATTCAAGAGCGGGTGAAGCGCAGGGAACGCTGCCTCGTCACCACGCTCACCAAAAAGACCGCGGAGGATTTGGCCGCCTACTTGAGCGGAAAAAAGCTCAAGGTGAGGTACCTGCACTCCGACATCGACGCCCTGGAGCGCGTGGAAATTTTAAAAGACCTGCGCCGGGGGACCTTCGACGTGCTGGTGGGCATCAACCTGTTGCGGGAAGGGCTCGACCTGCCGGAAGTGTCCCTGGTGGCGGTGCTCGACGCGGACAAAGAGGGTTTTTTGCGATCGGAAACGACGCTCATTCAAGTCTGCGGTCGCGCCGCCCGAAACGTCAACGGCGAGGTGGTGCTCTACGCCGACACCATGACGGGTTCCATGCGCCGCGCGATCGATGAAATGGACCGCCGCCGGGAAAAACAGGCCGCCCACAACCGCGCCCACGGCATCACCCCACGGACGGTCGTGAAGGCTGTGCACGACCTGGAGGAGTTTCAGGTCAAGGCGAAGGAGGCGGGATTGCCGCTCCTCGTCCGCGACGGGGGAGAGCGCTATTTGACGCGCAAGGAACTCCCGGGGCTGATCAAAGCCCTTCAGACGCAGATGCGCGAGGCGGCCGATGCCTTGGACTTTGAAATGGCGGCCGTGTTGCGGGACAAAATCAAAGAAATCCAGGACATGATGGTCCCCGGGAAAGGAACCCGCGAGGGCGCCCGGACCGGGCGGGCCCGTTCAAAGCGCGTTTGAAATTTCGGGCGGGGCGGGATCGGCGAACTCCCGCTGAATGGACAAAATTTTCGGCAGACAACGGTGGAAGGCTTCGACCAGGCGCGGGTCGAAATGTTTGCCCGCGCCCTCGTCAATGAGGCGCAGGGTGTCTTCGAGTGTGAAGGCCGGTTTGTAGGGGCGGCGTGTGGTGAGGGCGTCGAACACGTCCGCCAGCGCGACCACCCGGGCCTCGAGGGGGATGTCCTCGCCGGAAAGCTTGGCCGGATAGCCGCTGCCGTCCCATTTCTCGTGGTGGCAGCGCGCCACGCGTTCCGACATGCGGATCACGTCGTTGGAGGCGTTCCCCAAAATCTTGGAACCGTACAGGGGGTGCTTGCGCATCTCCACCCATTCCTCGTCGTTCAGCTTGCCGGGCTTGCGCAACACGGCGTCGGGCACGCCCAGTTTGCCGATGTCGTGCATGGGGCTCGCCAGGCGGATCAGCCGCCGCCATTCCTCCGAAAGTCCCAGTTCCTCCGCCAAAACGCCGCTGTAGCGGCTCACGCGCTCCAAATGGTTGTGGGTGTCTTCGTCTTTAAATTCGGCGGCCGCCGCGAGGCGGAAAATCGTGTCCTTGATCGCGGCCTGGAGTTCATCGTAGAGCCGGGCGTTCTCGAGGGCGGCGCCCGCCTGTTCGGCGAATAGCACGAGCATGCGCTCGTCCTCGCGGGTGAACCGCCCGCCCCGTTTGTTGAGCATCTGGAGGGCACCCAGGGGGCGGCCCTGTGCGTCGGTGAGGGGCGCCGTTAACAAGCTGCGGGTTCGGTAGCCTGTGGACTTGTCGACGTCGGGGTTGAACCGGCGGTCCGCGTAGGCGTCGGGGATGTTGATCACCCGGCCCCGGGCGATGGCCTCGCCCACGATCCCCCGGTCGGCGGGCACGCGGAACACCTCGTTCGTGGAGGTGGCCCGGGACCACAGTTCGTTGGCGGCCGAGTCGAGCAGAAAGACGGTTGCGCGTTCCGCCCTCAGGATTTTGCAGGAGGCGTCGACCAACAGCCGGAACAGCGATGGAAGATCTTTGTGGGTGGAAATGGCCCGGGAATAATTGAGCAATAGGCTCAGTCGCCGTTGCCATTCCCGTAGGCGCGCCAGTTCCCCTCGGGCGGGCGGCGGGGCTTTCTTTTTTCGATTCGCGGCCATGGTTTGCCTTAAGCCTAGAGCGAGAAAGGCGGTTTTTCCACGGGATTTTTCGCCCCTGGACAGGGCCCCCGAGGGAAGGCTACAATGCGACCATGGATTTCCGACGATACGCCCGCGCCGCCCTGGCGGAAGACCGCGCCCGCCGCGACATCACGGGGGCCGCTTTCGTGCCCGCCGCGGCCCGGGGGCGGGCCTTTCTGGTGGCCCGCGCTCCGGGTGTGTTGGCGGGTTTGCCCCTGTCCCAGGCTGTCTTTCGGGAAATGGACCGGCGGGTGCGCGTTCGTCCGTTGGTTCGGGAAGGGGCCCGCGTCCGGCCCGGCCAGCGCGTGCTGGAGGCGCGGGGGCCTCTGCGCTCCCTCCTGTCGGCCGAACGGTCGGCTTTGAACTTCCTCACCCATTTATCCGGCGTCGCCACCCAAACGCGGCAATTCGTAGACGCCGCGGGGCGACGGGGGCCCGCGGTTCTCGAAACCCGAAAAACCCTGCCCGGCCTGCGGGACCTTCAAAAATACGCGGTGCGCCTGGGCGGGGGAACGAACCATCGGCGGGATTTGGCCGACGCCTTTTTGATCAAGGAAAATCATTTGTCTTTTTACCGGAGCGCTCCGGGGCGGGCCGAATTGATCCGCCGCGTGGCGCGGGCCCGCGGGTCGGGGCGGCTCGTCGAAATGGAGGCCCGCGATCGCGCCGAGGTCCTGTGGGCCTTGGAGGCCGGGGCCGATATCGTTCTTTTGGACAACATGCCCCGGGCGGGTTTGCCCGGCGCGGTGCGCTGGATCCGTCGCTGGTGCGCCGCGCGGGGACGGAAAGCACCCTTCTTGGAAGTCTCGGGCGGGGTGACCTTGGCGGCGATGCCGGCCCTGGCCCGCGCTGGGGTCGACCGCGTGTCGGTGGGGCGGCTCACCCACTCCGCCCCGGCCTTGGATTTCAACATGGACGTGGTATCGTTGTGAAGACCGACGGCGCGCGCGCGCTGCTGGCGTTGTTGCGGAAGGCCCCCGGCCCCCTGTCGGGGGCGGACCTGGCCCGCCGCTTTGGAATATCCCGGGCGGCGGTTCACAAACGCATCGAAAAACTGCGCGCCGTCGGTCACCGGGTCACGGGCACCCCACGCATGGGCTATCGCCTGCGGGCGGGGGCCGATGGGTTCGACGCCGTGCCGCTTCATGGTTTCGCGGGGCCGCTCCTGCACCGCCCGGTGGTCCCGTCGACCCAGGACGAAGTCAAAAACCGAGCCGCCCGGGGCGCGCCCGAAGGTCTGATTGTGGTGGCGGACCGCCAACGCGCCGGCCGGGGTCGCCGGGGTCGGGTCTGGTCGTCCCCCGCCGGGGGATTGTGGTATTCGATTCTGCTTCGGCCCGCGGCCGCTCCCGCCCACGCCCCCTCTTTAGCGCTGGTCGCCGCCCTCGACTGGGCCGACACCCTGCGCGCCCGCGGTGTGCCCGCGGGGGTCAAATGGCCCAACGACGTGTGGGCGGACGGGAAAAAAATCGGCGGTGTCCTTACGGAAATGGCTCTGGAGCCGGACCGCGTGCAATGGATGGTGTTGGGCATCGGCGTGAACGTGAACAACCGCGCTCCGGTCATCCCGGGCGTGGGCACCGGGGCCGTGCGGGACTGGGCGGGTCCCACCCCCCGGGGGGAATTGTTGTCGGAATGGTTGGCCCGGTTCGCCCGCTCCTACGTCCGACACGCGCGGGGGGGGTTCGCGCCCTTCCAGCGGGCCTACAACACGCGGTCGGTGCTGAACGGCTGTTGGGTGACGGGCGTGGGGCCCGACGGTCCGGTGCGCGGGCGCGCCCTGGGCGTGGACCCGGCGGGACGCCTGCGCCTGTCGGCCGGGGGGCGGACCATCGCGGTGGTGGGCGGCGACGTGGTTCTCTTGCGCCCCGCGCGGTGACGCCGCCCATCTTGCCAAGGCGCACCGATCCCTTTATACTGAACCCTTCATGAGCGCCGAAGACCCTTTTGATTCCGCCGAACCCCCGCTTCGGGTTTTGATCGCCGACGGCGATCCCACCGAGCTTCGCACGCAGGTGCGCCGCATGGAGTCACTCCCCGGGTGGCGCATCCGCGTGGACACCTGCGAATCCGGGGCGGATTTCCTGCAACGCCTTTACGCCCAACCCTACGATCTCGTTTTCCTGGACATGAACCTGCCGGACACCCCGGGGGTGGAGCTCTTGGCCCGGTTGGGCCGGATGTCGCTGCCCCTGCCGGTGGTCGCCCTCTCCGCCCGGGAGGAGGCGCGCGCCGCCGTCGAAGCCATGAAGCACGGCGCCCTCGACCATTTGATGAAGGAGGATTTCGTCGCGCTGGATTTGTCGGGCCTGCTCAAGCGGCTCCTGATGACGTTCCGCTTGAAGCGTGAAAACGCCGAGCTCCACCAAATCAGCCAGATGAAGAACGACTTCCTGGCGACGATCTCCCACGAGCTGCGCACGCCGCTGACCTCCATTTTGGGCATGAGCGAGCTGTTGCTCGCCGCCCGCATGGGCCCGGTGACGGACAAGCAATCCGACAGCCTGAAAAAAATCATCGAACAGTCACAAAACCTCTCGCGATTGATCAACCAACTGCTCGACGTGCAGGACACGCTGAAGGACCGCCCCCGCGTGGACGCGCGGCCCCTGTCCCTGGCCGACACGGTGACCCGCCAGGTGGAGGCGGCCCGCGCCCTCTTCGAGAAAAAAGGGGTGCGTTTGACCCTGGCGCCCCCGCCGGAAAATTTCCGCGTCAAAGGCGATGAGTCGGGCCTCGGCAAAGTGGTCGAGCACCTGTTGCTCAACGCCCTCAAATTCACCCCCGCGGGCGGGCACGTGGAGGTCGGCCTGCACGGGCTGCCTTCCAAATCGGTGTTGTTGTCCGTGCAAGATTCCGGCCAGGGCATTCCCAAAGAGGCCCTGCCTTTCGTGTTTCAGAAATTTTTTCACGCGGACCCGACCCTCACCCGGTCCTACGGCGGGCTGGGTTTGGGGTTGGCCTATTGCCAACACGTCGTCGAAAGCCACGGGGGCCGTATTTGGTTGGAGTCCCCCGGTCCGAATCTGGGCACCACCGTCAACGTCACCTTGACCCGCGTCGACGGCGACGCGGGGGGCGAGACTTTTCCCGCGCCCGTGGGGCGTCGTTCGGCGCTGTGGGTCGACGACAACCCCAACATGCTGGAATTGGTCGAGGTCGGGTTTTCCTCCCTCGGGGGGGACGTGGACCTCGTCACCTGCGCGCGGGGCCGCGAAGCTCTGGAAGAAGTCGAGCGGCGGGACTTCCACTTGATCGTTCTCGACATCATGATGCCCGACATGAACGGGTTGGAGGTGTTGTCCCGCCTGCGGGCCAACCCGCGCACGCGGTCCATCCCGATTTTGGTCGTCTCGGGATACAGGGAGGCCGCCGAAGAAGCCATGGAACGGGGCGCCACGGCTTATTTTCTTAAACCCTTCCGCGTGCCGGAAATGCTCGAGAAAATCCGGGAATTGCTTCGCTTGGCCAAGCCGGCCCGCGAATGAGCCGCGAACGCGTCGGCGTCGCGGTCATCGGCGGCAGCGGTCTCTACGACCTCCCGGGCGTCGAGCGTCTGCGCCGCGCGCGGCCCCGCACGCCTTTCGGTTTTCCCTCCGATGAGATTGTCCTCGGCACCCTGGCGGGGGTGCGGTGCGCCTTTTTGCCCCGGCACGGCCGGGGCCACCGCCTGCTGCCGTCCGAGATCCCGTCGCGGGCGAACATTTACGCTTTGAAATCCCTGGGCGTCGAGCGGATCGTCGGCGTCGGGGCCGTCGGCAGTTTGCGGGAGGACGTGGCCCCCGGGGATTTCCTTGTGCCCGACCAAGTGGTGGACCGCACCCACCTTCGCCCCGTCACCTTTTTCGGCGGGGGCATCGTGGCCCACGTGGCGCTCGACCGGCCGCTCTGTCCGTCCCTGGCCGAAAAGATCGCCGCGGCGGCGCGTAAAACCGGGGCCGTCACGCACACGGGCGGCACCTACGTGTGCATGGAAGGGCCGGGGTTTTCCACAAAAGCCGAGTCGAAATTCCACAAGTCCCAGGGGTTTTCCGTCGTCGGCATGACCCTCGCGCCGGAGTACAAACTCGCGCGGGAAGCGCGGATGTGTTACGCCAGCGTGTCCCTCGTCACCGATTACGACGTCTGGAAAGAGGGCGAGGAGGTGTCCGCCGGGAAGGTGGTGGCGACGTTGAGCGCCAACGTCGAGCGCGTGCGGACCCTGTTGCCCTGGCTTTTGCCCCAATTGACGGGGCCGCGCGAATGCGGCTGCGGCCACGCCTTGCGGGACGCGGTCTTCACGGCCCCCGCGGCCCGTTCCGCCGCCGCCCGGCGTCGGTTGGCGATATTGCTCAAGTGACCCCGGGCCCCGCCGACCGAGAATGTCTTGTGTGTCGGACGGTGGCTCCCCCCCGGGAGACAGCGACGGTTCGCTGCAACGTGCGGCGTTATCGGGATCAACGCTTCGGGGTGTGGCGCTGTCCTCATTGCCAATCCTTGCACACGGAGAAATTCGTGGATCTGTCGGCATACTACGAGGGATACCCCATTCGCCGGCAAGGCCTGGATTACTTGTTGCGCGTGTTTTTTCGTGGGTTGGCGAAGCGACTCGCCCACGCCGGTTTCACCCGGGGGGAGCGGTTGTTGGATTACGGGTGCAACACCGGTTTGTTCGTCGATTATTTGCGTGGCCGCGGCTTCAACGCCGCCGTTGGGTACGATCCTTACGTCGACGCCTTTAAAAGGCCGGAGTTGTTGAAGGAAAAATACGATGTTGTTTTCAGTTCCGATGTCCTGGAGCACGATGACGATCCCCGCGGGCATTTTGCGCGACTGGTGGGTTTGTTGTCCCCCGGCGGCCTGCTGGCCGTTCAAACCCCCAACGCCGAAGGCATCGATCTTTCCCGGCCTGAGGAACATCTTCATCAAATTCACGTGCCCTACCACCGCCACATCCTCAGCCTCAATTCCTTGGTTGCGCTGGGGGGGGACCACGGTCTTTACCCCATTCGGGTTTACAACCGATGGTACATGGATTCCTTTTGGCCGGGCTGTTCGCGGCGGTTTCTTGAGAGTTGGCTGAAAACGCAGGGCAATTTGATTGACGCGGCCTATGAACCCCCCCGGTACGGCCTCTTTTTCAAACACCCCGTTTTGTTATGGCTTTTTTTCTTCGGGGGTTTTCCCTCCTCGCCCAAAACCGACCACGTCATGGTGCTCTTCCGAAAAAACCCGGGGACCGCGATTCCGAATTAGGGCGGTTTGGGCCGCTCGAACACCGCCCACATCCACACGTTTTTCCGAAACAGCCCTCCGAAGAAACCGTTGAACAGAAGCGCCGGCCAATGCCACCAGCGGCGGAATTTAATTTCCGACAGAACGATGGTGCTGTCCAAGGATCGATCGGTCATTCGGCTGAGAGAATGGACGGTCCGGATGTTCACAAACGGGAAAAGCGTGTCCCAGAAATGCCGCCATTGAAGGTCCACGAGTTCCAAACCGGCCTCGCGGGCCAAACGAAAAAGGATGATTTTTGAAAACACGTGGAGGTGATAGGGTTGGTGAAGGTCGTGGCGGTGCGCGTTCACCCGGCTTAAATCAATGCGCCCGGCGTCCGGGCATTGGAGGAACACCCGTCCCTCTGGAGCCAAGGACGTTGCCGTTTGACGCAAGAGGGCCCCGGGGTGGTCGATGTCTTCCAGGGTTCCCAAGAACACCACGGCGTCGTAAGCCCCCAAGGGGAGAACGGGGGGGGGCTCCCCGGGTTTTTGTCGTGGCAAAACCGTGATTGACTCAAACCCCTCCCGACGGAGGATCTCCGCGTGCACGCCAACGAAAGGGGCGCTTAGAAGAAGGCGCGCGTTTTTCTTAATTCCGTAACGGCGGAGGAGACGTGACAGGTTGCCGACCGCTCGCTGGATAAAGGGGTTGCTGCCGATTTGATCGTAGGGATAATCGGCGTAATAATCCGTCAAGTCCATCGTGCGGAGGGAGTGAATCGCCGCGCAGGCGCCACACCGCCAAACGGTGAAAAACTCATTGGCGTATCGCCTCACGTCGCTGGGCACATTGGCGATTTCGCGGCTGCCTTCGTAAGTGCCCCCGCGGCAAAGACCGCAGTGGGTTCTCTCGTTCAAGTGAAGCAGGGTATCTCGGAACCGCCGCTGGGTGGACTCGAGGCTGATTTTTTGAGAGAAACGCTGATATCGTTCCCCTTCAATCCGTTTTCGATCGATCCAATAACGGATTTTTCCGAGCAGTTGATGGACCGGCAGAGGAAAGCGGAGGGCTTCCCCCAGGCCGAGGCGGGCGACGCGCTCGAGACTCCAGGTTTGCTCCCCTTGAAAGGGCAAGCCGAGGAGGGGCGTGCCGTGAGCCACGCATTGGTAAACGGTGGCGTCGCCCCCGTGGCAGATCACCAAGTCCGTGCGGGGCAAAAGGGCTTCGAGATTGATGAACGGTTTGACGACAACCGGCGGAGCCATAGAAACGCCGGGTTTCCCCGCCAACACCACGTTGTACGATCGAAACGCGGGGTCGTTGAAGAGCGTGTAGAGTTCGTCGCTTTTCCAAAAAGTGCCGAGGGTGATCAAAACGGTTTTTTTACCTGGATCCAACCGTTCAAGGACATCGCTTTCGGGGGTGGGGTCGCGGTGGAAAATCGGACCAATATAAGTGAAATTTCCCGGCAGATTGTTCATCGGAGAAAAATCTTCCACGTCGGTGATAAGGTTGTGGTCGCCCTCGATCTCGTCCAGATAATGCGCCCGGGATCGGAGTTGGTGTTTTTTTCGAATCGCGCGCACCCCGCGGTGCATGATTCGAAACTCCACTTTCTCCCCGAGCGTTGTCAGCGCCGTTTCCAGGGGTCGGGGGCAACGGAGACGGCGGAGCCATTTGATTCCGGGATGGGCCGCTGGTCCGGGGCGTGCGAATCGGTAGTGTTGCGACAGATGACCGACCATCAACGTGACGCACGGGGTGTGCGTCAATTCGGCGGCCATGGGGAGTGTGATGGAAAAATCGCTGATCACCAGATCCGGTTTCAGCTCACGAAGGACGCGCACTTGGTCGAGAAAAATTGGCTCCAATTCTTCCTGGCGCATCCACGAATGGTCGAGCCGGCTCTCGAGCACTGACATTCGTTCCGCATCGATGCTTTGGCAGGCCACCAAAGAATAACCGGCGCCGCGCACGCGTTGGTTGGCCCCTTCGTGTCGGGAGGCGGTGAAGTGAATGTCAAAATCGTTTCGAACGGCGTCGGCCAAGGGCAAACAGCGCAGGTAATGTGAAAAAAGGTCGAAAGGAAAAAAAATCAGTCGGCGTTTCACGCGATTAAACGATACCCCCCCGATTCTTCGAAGTCAAGAGCCGGTGCCGTTCCCGCGGCATAAGACAAAGCGCGCGGCCTTGTGTCATAATAAAGCCCCATGAGCGCCGATGTCCGGCAGTTTATCCCCCTGTTCTCCAACATGGCCATGCCCCTTCTGGCGGGGCTCATTTATTTCGCCCTGGCCAAATACGTCCGCCAAATCGGCCCTCTGCGCACCTTGATCACGGGAGAATTGACTTACAAAGGGGCCTATTTGGGCTTCCTCTTCTTCGGCATTTATCTCGCCTCCCGACCCTTCCAGTTGTTGTTTCCGCACCCCTGGCCGTTGATCGTGAGCGGTCTGCGGGAGTTTTGCATGATCGCCGTCTTCGGCCCCGCCGTGTTTTTGGCGATGTTGAGCCTGGTCTTCGGCGCGGAAAACATTCCCCGGCGCGTGATCCAAGCCGTCGTTGGCCTGGGGATCGTGCTGGGGTTTGTGTTCATCGGCGTCAATATTTTCGCCATCGGAGGATCGGAGCCGATTTTCCAGGTCGGCCGCCTCACGGCCCACGACGGGCTGTGGTTCAAGAACCCCGACGCGGCACACCGGGGCCTCATGTGGATTTTGTTCGCGATCCGTTTCATCAATCCGGTGTCGCTGGTCTTTTTGGCGGGCACGGTGGTGTTGTGGCACGCGCGCAATTACCCGGTTGAGAAACGCATGCTTTACGACAACATGCCCGTGAAACTGTACCTGCTCGGCGCCTCCTGCTACGCGTTCGCCTTTTCCATGTTGATGACGGGGCTGTTGTACGTCGTGAACGGCCTGCCGAACCAATGGTGGGTCTACTACGCCGGCGCTCTGCTGGCGGGCTTCCTGGAAACGGCGTCGCTCGCGTTGCCCATGAAGAAGCATGTCCAAGTCAGCGAACATTTATGAACCGCTGGGTCGAGCGCCCCCTGCGTCGCCGTCGCGTCCACAGGGGGCGCGCCGTTGATTTTTGGGTGGACACCGTCCGCCTGCCGGGGGGCGGCGAAGCCACCCGCGAGTACCTCGGCCACCCCGGGGCCGTGGCCGTCATCGCCGTGGAAAACCCCCGCGACCGCGACCCGGAGGTGTTGTTCGTCCGCCAATACCGGTACCCCGTCAAGGAAGTGACGCTGGAATTGCCCGCCGGGAAAATCGATCCCGGGGAATCCCCCCGTTCCTGCGTAAACCGGGAGTTGGAGGAGGAAACCGGGTTTTGGGCCCGTCGCGTGCGCCGTCTTTTATCTTATTGGCCGACCCCGGCCTTCGCCAACGAAGTGATCCATATTTACGAGGCCGCCGGTTTAACCCCCGGGACGTTCTCCCCCGACGCGGACGAAAACATCCGCCCGGTGCGCCTGCGGCTGAGCCGCGCCCTGGCGTTGATCGACCGGGGCCGCATCCAAGATTCCAAAACCCTCGTGGGCCTTTTGGCCTACGCCCGCGCCCGGCGGTAAAATATGGCGCGAAGGGGGTTGTGGACGATCGCCCTCCTCGCGTCGCCCCTGACCGCCGGGGTCCTCATCAACGAAGTTTCCTTCGACACCTCCCCCGGTCCCGACTGGGTGGAACTTTTCAACGCCTCCACCGCCCCGTGTTCCATCGAGGGCTGGTCCCTGGACGACAGCGACACCGCTTCGGGAAACCACGTGAGCTTGTCCGTTTCCACGCCCCTGCCGGCCGGCGCGTTCTTGGTCGTTTATATCGAGGCGGTCGGCGTCGACGACACGGATTTTAGCGACGGAAAAGGAGTGTACCACGCGGGGACCGGGCCGACGGTGGCCCTGGCCGCCACCGAAGACGAATTGAGTTTGTACAACACCACCGCCCCGATCCCGGCGGGGTTGGTGGATTTCGTGGCCTGGGTCACCCAGCCGCCCTACGGGGGCGCCTTGGACGCTTCCACCGCCGCGGCCCGGGGTCTCTGGCCGGCCGAGACGGCCGTGGATTTGGAGGACGTGGGGTCCAACTACGCCCTGGGGCGCGCCCGAGACGGACAGGACACCGACACGACGGCGGAGTGGCGGGCTTTCTCACGGCCGACGCCCGGGGAACCGAACCAACCCCCGCCGTCGACCTATTCCGAAGCCTTGCGGGCGGATCCGCGCCGGCGGGCCTTCTCCCCTTTGGACGGGGATCCGTTTTATCAAACGACGGCCTTATTCTTCGACGCCGGCTCTTCCGGGGCCGTCAAGTCCCTTCGGGTTTTCGACGTCAGCGGCCGCTCCGTACGGCGTTTGGTCGAGCACGACCGCGTCGTCGATGGAACCGACCTGTCGGGGTTGGCGTCGGGGTCCGTTGTCTGGGACGGACGCGATGACGAAGGCACGGTGGTGCCCGTGGGGCTCTACGTGGCCGTCTTTGAGGCCGCGGACCCGGGCGGGTCCCAACGGCGGGGACGGGCGGTTGTGGCGGTGGGGCGACCGCGGTGAAAAAATGGGTGTTCGTGTTTTTGGTCTCCCCCCTTCCTCTGGGGGCGTTGTTTGAGGACAAGGCCTTCTCGGCCCGCTCCGCGGCCCTGGGCGGCGCCTTGGTCGCCGCCCCCGACCCGGGCGGCGCCACACCGGCCAATCCCGCGATGTTGCCGTTCTTGGAAGAACGCCGGGTTTCGGCGGGGCGGGGCGCCGTGGTCGGTTTGGAAGAATTGGACCGGACCACCTTGGGGGCGGTGTTTCCGCATCGACCTCTTTCCTGGGCGGTCGGCCTCGCGGAGTTCGGCGGCGCCCTCTACCGGGAGCGGGAAATCACGGCGGCCGGGGGCCTGGTCGTGGGGTCGAATTTTTCCGTCGGCGTCGCGTTGAAGGGGCGCGCTTTGGACATCGCGCGTTACGGCGGGGCCCGGGGCGTTCAGGGGGATGTGGGTGTGGGCGGGCGGTGGAACGAACGGGTGCGTCTGGGGGTGTGCCTGCGAAACATCGGCGGGTCGCGGTATTTCGGCGAAGCGCCGCCGATGATTTTGACCGCGGGGTTGGCGGGCCAATTCGGACGGGGCGCGACGACCGCCTTGTCCATGGAACAGGACGACGCCGGGCATTCCACTTGGCGGTGGGGGCAGGAAATGGCGTTCGGGCCCCTCGCCCCCCGGCTGGGTTTCCAATCGGATCCCGCCCGGCTGTCCTTCGGTTTGGGATTCCTTTGGGACGCGGCACGCCTGGACTACGCGCTCGTGACCCACGCGGTCCTGGCCGACGAGCATCGGATTGATCTCGGGTGGAAGTGGTGACGGCGCGCGCCGGTCTTTTGTGCGTGCTTCTGGGCACGGCGCCGCTTGGGGCGGTGGAGGAAGACAGCCTGTCCTTTGAGGAAAGGCTGTTGGAGGACGGGGACGACCCGCCGGAGCGACCGGAATTCTTTGAAACCCGCCTCCGGATGCGGGAGGTGCGACCTCCGGGCAGCACCCACGCCGCGGCGCCCCCGGAACTTCAGCACAACCTTTATTTCCTCGGCCGGGTGCGGGCGGGGCGCGGACCCGTCGAGATCGGACTTTTGGCCAAACGCGCGGCGGTGGGACCGGCCCTTTCCTGGGAAAACCTGGCCGACCGGGGTGTCCTCAAAGCGGTCGTGGCCGTGGGGCGGGAGGGGGATCCCTTCCGCGCCTTGGCCGGGAATTTCCGCCACGCCTTCGGGCAAGGTTTGTTGATGTACGACGGCTTCGGCGAATTTGTCCGCCCGCTGGAAGTCCGGGACCGCGGGCCACGGCCGGACTATTCCTCGGGTCTGAACGACCATCTGCAAGGGGCGGCTGTGCGATGGACGACCGGCCGCTGGTCGCTCGATGGGCTGGCGTCCGACAAGCCCCTCGATTTCCCATTAAACCCCGATGGCTCCGTGGACGGGGATCTGGACGATTTGCACGAGACCACGGGCGATGTCCAAACCGCCGCCGGCTTGGCGAACGACGATTCTGTCCGGGAGCGGGTCGTCGGGGGACGGGCGCGGTGGGGAACGGCGGGGTCCGGCGTGGCGGTCAACGGTTTGTCCATCGATTACAGCCGGGCCTTCGACCCCGTCGACCGGGATTACGCCGACGCCCGCGCCTTCCGCGGGAACCGGATCCGTCTGGGCTCCATCGACGCCCGGTGGGAAGGCGCGGACGCGGTTTTTTTTGGCGAAGCGGCGCGTTCGCAGACCGACCGGGGCCTGGACGGAACGGCTTGGATCGCCGGGGGGTGGACCGGGCCCGCCGCGCGGCGTTTTTGGGCGTGCGTGTTCGATTACGACCCGGACTTTGTCTCGCCCCACGGCAAGGCCCTCGCTTTTTCCGTTTCCGGCGCTCCGCAGAACCTGCCCCGCAATCAGCGCGGGGCGGCCGTGGGCGCCGAGGGAACGGCCGGCCCCTGGCGGGGACGGGCTCAACTGACGACGGCCCGGTTTCCGGCGGCGGTGGGGGACGGGGCCGACAGCGGCGCTCTTTTTCCGTCCCAGGGGCGCTATTTTCTCTGCGACCAATGGTGGGACGCGGGCGGGGGAAAACTCCTTCGACTTTCCTATCAAGAGCGCGACGAAGAGAAAAGGGAGGACGGGAGCGGTCCCGCTCAAACCGTCCGGGAAAAAACCCAACGCGCGCGCATGGGTCTTCAATGGAAAGCCTCCCCCCGCTGGACCTGGGGTTTGCGTCGCGACGTGCGGTGGGAAAAGACGCCCGCGTTGGGCGCGCGACACCGCGGTTCGTTGTGGGCGGTGGACACGGTCGTCGCGCCCGACCGCAAAACGTCGATCAAAGCCCGGATGTACGTGTTCGACTCGCCCGCGGCGTTCCTCACCACCGGACCGGAAGAGATATGGGACGGCGTTGTGTACGACCGCCTCGCGGGCAACGCGGGCCGGTTGCGGGGGCGCCCGGGCACGCGCCTCACGGTCATCGCCCGTCGGGATTGGGGCGGCCTGCGCCTGTGGGCGAAGTGGGAGACGACCCGGCGGAGCGCCGACGCGGAGGGCCGCGCGGGCGACGGCGACCCGCCCCGCCGCGCCTGGCACCTGCAAATGGAAACCCGGTGGGGTCGAAATTTATAGAATGCCACCGTGACCTACGACGCGATCGTCATCGGCGGCGGGATCACGGGCGCGGGCGTGGCCCGGGATTTCGCCCTGCGGGGATGGAAGGCCCTTCTCCTCGAACGGGGCCGCTTCGGCCGGGCGACCACGGCGGGATCAAGCCATTTGATCCACGGCGGCCTTCGCTATCTCCTCTACGACCGTCTCACGACGCACGAAACCTGTTGGGATTCGGGTCACATCGTGCGCATCGCCCGCCCCCTGTTGACCCGCTTGCCGATCCTGTGGCCCGTCTACGGCGACCACCGCCGGGGGTTGGAAACCGTCGAAACCCTGCTGGAGTCCTACGACCGTTTCCAACCGTTGAAGGAAGGGCGTCCCCATTTGCGGTTGAACCCCGCCGAAACCCTGCGCCTCGTGCCCGGTCTGAAACCCGTGGACCTGCGGGGGGGGCTTCTTTTTGACGAGTATTGGGTGGAAGCCGCCGATCTGGTGGCCGCGAACGTCGCCGACGCGCGCCGGGCGGGGGCGGACGCTTTCGAGGACACGGGGGTCGAGGCGATCACGCGGGAAAACGGGCGCGTGACCGGGGTCCGGGTCATCGGCGGAAAAATTATTCAAGCCCCGGTCCTGGTCAACGCGGCCGGCCCCTGGGCGGCGCGGGTGGCGGCCTTGGCGGGGGCGGCGGTGGATCTTCGCCTGCAAAAAGGGACGCATTTGGTGTACCGCGGTTCAGTGCCCGCTTTGGCGGGCCCTCGCCCCGTGGGCCTTCTGCTCGAAGCCGCCGACCGGGAACGGTATGTGTTCGTCCTGCCCGGGCCGGACCGGACCCTCGTCGGTCCCACGGATTTGGCGGGGGGCGACGACCCCGACGCGCTCGCGCCGACCCCCGAGGAAAGCGCGTATTTGCTCGCCTCCTGCCGGCGCTATTTCCCGATTTTTCCCGACCGGTGGGACGCCCTCACCGTGGCGGCGCGGCCGATTGTGGGGCAACGCGGATCGGAAAAACGGCTGTCCCGCGGGTTCCAAGTGATCGACCACGCCGACCGGGGGGCCGAAGGATTCTTCTCGGTGGTCGGGGGGAAAATGTCGGATTTCCGCTTGATGGCGGAGGCGACGGCGGCGGTTGTTCACCGCCGCATCGGGCGCGGCGAATTTCGCTCCGTCAGCGCGGGGCGCGATTTGGCGGGCCAGCCCCTGGGGGAATGGGAGGGGGGGGCCGCGCCTTCGGCGCGCCTGAAACGAATTTTGGATCGACACCCCCGCGTTCGGGAAGCCCACGCCCTGGCGCACCTCGCGGCGGCTTTCGTTCGGCACGCGGCGCTTCGCCGTTTCCGCCCGGTCTCAACGGCCACCCTGGAGGATGTTTTACGGCATTATCAATGATCCCTTGAAAAACACCGGGTTCCCCGGCATCCTATTACCGAAGGTCAACTTAAGGACGGACACCATGAAACAGGAACCCACGAATTCCCAGCCCTTTGCCAACGAGACGCGTTATCCGAACGACGCCCGCACGGAGTCCTTCGACGCCTGGGACCCGGAAATCACACGCCAAATCGACGCGCTCGTCGAACGCGCGAAGTCCAACGAAGCGTCCGAAATAGAAATCAGCGATTTGGTCCGGGAAATCATCGTCACCGCGCTCAAAACCCAGCACTCCCAACTGGCCCGGGGGGATGTAAAGATTTTAAGCCGCGCGGTGCGGGAACTGCGCTACGGGTTTCGCGTCTTTCAACCCTACCGGAACCGACGCAAGGTCACGATCTTCGGTTCGGCCCGGACGAAACCCTCCGAAATGGATTACAAACAGGCGCGCGCCTTCGCCCGGAAAATCAGCCAGAAAGGCTACATGGTCATCACCGGGGCGGGGCCGGGCATCATGCAGGCGGGCAACCAGGGCGCCGGGCCGGAAAACAGTTTCGGCATCAACATTCGATTGCCCTACGAACAGGGGACGAACGAATTCGTCGCCCGCGACGAGCGGTTCATCGACTGCCGGTTCTTTTTCACGCGCAAGTTGATGTTCATCAAGGAGACGAGCGCCGTCGTGTTGTTCCCCGGCGGGTTCGGCACCTACGACGAAGGCATGGAGGTCCTGACGTTGGTCCAGACCGGCAAGGCCGATCCCATGCCGATCGTCTTCGTCGACACCCCCGGCGGAACGTATTGGTCGGATTGGGTCAAATACCTGAAAAAACACCTGCTCGGGAAGAAAAAGATTTCCGAGGAAGACTTGAATTTGTTCTGCGTGACGGATTCCGTGAACAAAGCGGTGGAGGAAGTGACCCACTTTTACAGCAATTACCATTCCTTGCGGTATGTGAAAGACCGCATGGTGATCCGTCTCCAGCGGGCGCCCGACGCGGCGCGTCTCGCCAAACTGAACAGTACGTTCAAGGACATCGTCCGTCCCGGGGCCGCCTTCGCGATTTCGGGGCCCCTTCCGGAAGAGCGCGAGTGGAGCGAACTGCCTCGGATGGTGTTCCCTTTCAACCGGTTCAATTTCGGCCGTTTGCGCCTCCTCATCAACGCCCTGAACGAGTTTTGACGCCCCTCCGACTGTAGTAGAATAACCGTCTAATCTCCGGGGAGGGTTTTTCGATGACCAACACCGTCAAATACCTTTTGGACGAAAGCCGATTGCCGAAGTTTTGGTACAACCTCGCGGCCGACCTGCCGACTCCGCCGCCGCCGGTTCTCCACCCGGGCACGCACCAACCGGTCGGTCCGGCCGATTTGGCCCCGCTTTTTCCGATGGCGCTGATCCAGCAGGAGGTCTCCACCGAGCGCGAGATCGAAATTCCGGAGCCCGTGCGGGCCATCTACCGTCAATGGCGACCGAGCCCCCTCTTTCGGGCGCGACGCCTGGAGAAGGCCCTCGGGACCCCCGCGCGCCTTTACTACAAATACGAAGGCGTGAGCCCGGCGGGCAGTCACAAGCCCAACACCGCGGTCGCCCAGGCCTTTTACAACAAGGAGGCGGGCACAAAACGAATCACCACGGAAACCGGGGCCGGCCAATGGGGTTCCTCCATGGCCTTCGCGGGGGCCCTCTTCGGTTTGGATGTCCAGGTTTTCATGGTCCGCGTGTCGTTCAACCAGAAACCCTACCGCCGGGCTTTGATGGAAACCTACGGCGCCCGGTGCGTGGCGTCCCCGTCCAACGAAACCGCGGCGGGGCGGGCGATCCTCGCCAAGGACCCCAAACACCCCGGCAGCCTGGGCATCGCCATTTCCGAAGCGGTGGAAATCGCCGCCCAGCGGGACGACACCCATTACGCCCTCGGTTCGGTGTTAAACCACGTGCTCCTGCACCAAACCGTGGTCGGCGTGGAAGCCATCGCGCAAATGGAGATGGCCAACGATTACCCGGACGTGGTGGTGGGGTGCACCGGCGGCGGATCCAATTTCGGCGGCATCGCCTTCCCGTTCATCGGCGCCCAATTGCGCGGCGGAAAAAAAATTCGGGTCGTGGCGGTGGAGCCCGCGGCCTGCCCCAGCCTGACGCGCGGTCCCTACGCCTACGATTACGGCGACACGGCGCGGCTGACGCCCTTGACGAAAATGCACACGCTCGGCGCGGCCTTCACCCCGCCGGGTTTTCACGCCGGCGGTTTGCGCTACCACGGCATGGCCCCCTTGGTGTCCCACTGCAAAGAACTGGGGTTGATCGAGGCCGTCGCGTACCATCAGAACACCTGTTTTGCGGCGGGAATCCAGTTCGCCCGGGCGGAGGGCATTTTGCCCGCGCCGGAGGCCAACCACGCCGTCAAAGGCGCCATCGACGAGGCCCTCCGGTGCAAGGCCGAAGGTCAGAGCCGCGCCATCCTGTTCAACCTCTGCGGCCACGGCCATTTCGACATGCAAGCGTACATGGATTACAACGCGGGACTTCTCCAGGACGAAAACGTGAACGAATCGGAGTTGGCCCTGGCCCTGGCCGGGTTGCCGGCCGTGGCGGCCCGTCCATGAGGCTTCGCCCTTGGGTCGCGGGGGTTTCGCTGGCGGCGCTCGGCTTCGTCGCCCGGGCCGAGGCCAACCCCCCGCCGTTCGAGGGGCAGGTGAAGTCCATCAGTTCCGGGGACGCCATCACCCTGCTGGTCGACGGGCGATCCGTTCGGGTCCGTCTGGCGGACGCGCAGTGCCCGCGCCCCCACCAGCCTTTTTTTAAATTCGCCAAACGGCACACCTACGAATTGCTCTTCGGCACACCGGTGCGGGTGGAGGTCGTCAGCGTCGGAAAAAACGGCGTCGTGGTGGGGCGCGTGAAGACCTTGCGGGGTCATTCCCTCAGCGAAAGTCTTGTGAAGGAAGGGTTGGCCTGGTGGGATCGGCGCGGCGCCCCCGATGATCGGCGGCTGGAAAAGCTGGAATTCAAAGCCCGCAAAGCCAAACGCGGCCTCTGGTCGGACGACAACCCCACGCCGCCTTGGGAGGCGTTGAAGAAATAACTTTCGCCAGAGGGCCCGGGTGGTGGAACTGGCAGACACACAGGACTTAAAATCCTGAGGGCCGCAAGGCCCGTGCGGGTTCGAGTCCCGCCCCGGGCAGGATTTTAACAGTCTCTTTTGTCATTCAAACGGCCGCGATAGCCATCTTAATAACGGGCGGCGCCGGCCATTCCTTTTTAACCATGCCTCTTTCTCTCCTCTGCGGGCCCTTTCAGCCCGCGCTCGAAGACGCGTTCACCGAGCACCTCGCCCGTCAACCCCCGGGCCCGGGGCGCCGCGTCACCGTCGTCACGGCTTCCCAGCGCATGGCGGAACGGCTCCAGCGTTTGATCGCTCAGGAGCGGGGCGCCGCTTACCTCAACATTCGGTTTGCGACGTTCCATGGCTTGGCGTTGGACATCCTCCGCGCGGCCGGGGGCGACCTCCCCACGATCGTCAACGACGAGCTTTTCCATGAGAAATTGGTGGAAGGTTTGCTGCGGGCCGAAGGGGCCTTCCCTCCGGAACGCGCCCGCGCCCTGGCGGGGGCGCACCGCGCGACCTTGAGGGATCTGGTGGAGGCCGGCCTCGATACCGCCGCTTTCCGCGAACATTTCGCCGATTTGGAAATCCCCGCCGAGGGCAAATTGCAGAGGCTGTTGGATTTGGCGGACCGTTACCGCGACCGCCTGGCCGAATTGAACATCGCCACGTCGGCGGATTTGGCCCGTCGGGCGGCGCGGTGCGTGGAGGAACAGCCGGCTCTTTTGGAGGACACCGCCGAATTCCTCTACTACGGGTTCTACGATTTGAACGGGGCCCAGGCGGACTTTTTTGCCGCCGTCGCCAAAACCGCGGCGGTGACGGTTTTTTTCCCGAGCGTCAAGGATCACCCCGGATGGGTCTTCGCCGAACGGTTCTTGGATTTGAAGCTGCGGGTGGGCGGGGCGGAGGCCCGACGCTTGTCCGCCGACGTGCCGGGCCCGGCGCGGAACGTCTTGCCCCGGCTGTTCGATCCGGGACCGCCCGCGCCGGGAGGCGCCCCCGATGCCCGCGTGATCAGCGTCTCCGGGGAGCGCGACGCGGTTTGGCGGGTCGCCAAGGAAATTCTGTCCCTGCGGTCCGCCGATCCCTTTTTGTCCTGGGGGCGGATCGGGGTGGTGGCCCGGACCACCGAGCCCGTCTGCGCGCTTGTCTCCGAAATATTCAACGACAACGCCATCCCCTTCTCGCTGTCGGACGGGGGCCCTTGGTTGGGCCATCCGGCGATCCGTCTCGCGCTGGACCTTTTGCGGTTGCCGGACCGGCCCGACCCGCGGGACGCGTTGCTGGACATCCTTTCCTCCCCGTGTTTTTCCTCCACTTTCTTTACGGCGGTCGAAAAGGACGCCGTCCGCGATTATCTACGACGTTCGAGCCCGCGCGCGGGGCGACCCGTCTTGGCCCCCCCCGGGGTCGGGCCCGCGGACGACGATTTCCCGGCGGACCTGGGGCCCGCCCCGCGGCCCGACGCTCTCCGCCGGCTGGAGGACCTTTGGGCCGTTGGGCCGGATTCTCGGACTTGGTCCGAGTGGACGGGGTGGGCCCGGCAACGCGTCGATGCCCATCTCGCCTCGGACGCCGCCTTGGAGCCGGCGCGCGACGCGTTGCGGGAAATCGGCGAGCGGCTGTCTCGTCTGGATCGGATCTCTCCGCCGGTGGGATTGCGGGATTTCCTCGATGCGTTCGCCGGGGCCTTGGCCCGGGAACGGCGACCGGGGCCCTCCATCGCCGACGGCGTGCGGGTGCGGGGCGTCATGGACGCGCGGGGGGAAAGTTTTGACGTTTTGTTTTTGATTGGATTGAACGAGGGCGGCTTTCCCCGCTCCGTTCGGGAAGATCCCCTGCTGGGGGATGAAACCCGGCGGCTCCTCCGGGACCCCGGGGGGTATTGGATCCTCCCCAAAATGGAAGGTTACGATGAGGAAAAGCTGTTGTTCACCGCGGCCTTGGCGTCCGCCCGTTCGCGCCTGTATTTGGTGTACGCGCGGTCGACCGAGGACGGACGGACGGGGTCCCCCTCGCTCTATTTGCGGGAATTCCTTCGCGCCGCGGGACGGGGATTCGAAGACGTCGAGCGGCTGCCTCGGTCTCCCCTTGAGAAATGGAACGCCGTCCCGTCGTCGGCGTTGACCCCGCTCGAAGCGGGGTTGGCCGACGTGTTGGAAAAGCGGCGCCCCCCCCGGGAATGGGCGCCGGTCTTGCTCGCCGGGGCCCGCGCCCTCGGGACCGCCGCGTCCGCCGCCTTTCACGGCGACGTCCAACCCCCGACCGCCTATTTGGACCGCTTGCGCGCGCGCGGCCTTTCCCCCAGCGCCCTGGAGACCTACGCCCTTTGCCCCTTTAAATTTTTCCTGGCCAAGGTCCTGGGGATCAACGTCCCCCGCCCGGCCTTCGACGGAGAATCCGTCGACCCCCGTTTTTTGGGCCGCGCCCGGCACGAAATCCTTTGTCGCGTTTACGGCGTGTTCCTGGGGCAGGACCGTCCCGAACCGGAGACCGTCGTCGCGCGCATGCGCGAAGAGACCGCCCGGGTCTTCTCTTTTATGGCCGACCCGGGGGGCCCCCACCCGCGGCTGTGGTCCGCCCTGAGCGCGCGCACCGCGCTGGAACTGGAGGCTTTTGTCCGACGCGACCTGGCGCGGTTGGCCGCCGAGGGATTCCGCCCCGATCGTTTGGAGTGGACCCTGCCCCCGACCCCCCTGGAAGGGATCCCTTGGGCGGGGCGGTTGGACCGCGTGGACTGGAACCCCCGCGAACGGACGTACCGGGTGGTCGATTACAAAACAAAAATCGGCGCGACCTCGTTGCGTAAATCGGTGGCGGAGGGCTGGGCCCATCAGATCCCGGTGTACATGGATTTGGTGGACGCCCTGGCCCCCTGGGGGCCCGGCGCGCGGGGGGGCGGCGCCCGGCTCGAGGCGTTGTCGGAAAACGAAACGGATGAGATGACGGGGGAGTCTTGGGTGGAGCTGAGCGAGCGGGTTCGGGCCCAACGGCGACGGCAGGTGGCGCTGCTCGCCGCGGGGCGGTTTCCCGTCCGGGCGGGGGACGAACGTCATTGCCGGTTTTGCGATTTCGCGCGGGCGTGCCGCAAGGCCCACCCGGCGAGCCGCGCCCGCGGGGACCGGGACGCCCGCGCGGACGAGACCCTCCCGGCCCCGGCGGCGGTGACGTTGTGACCGCGGATCTCGACACGCGCGCGCGCGCGCGCAAACGGCTCGACGTGAACATCGTCGTCGAGGCGGGCGCGGGGACGGGCAAGACCACCCTGCTCACGGACCGTCTGTTGTTCCTCCTCCTGGCCGGGGGCCCGGAACGGGAAGGCCTCTCGATCACCCGCGTGGTGGCGTTGACCTTCACCGAAAAGGCCGCCGGCGAAATCAAGGCGCGTTTGGCCGAACGCCTGGGGGACCTTTTGTCCGCCCTCGATGGCCGGACGTTGCCGCCGGAACGCCACGCGCTGATGGAGGCCTGGCGGCGCGAAGCGCGGGACGATTTCGGTGCGACCGATGATCGTCTGCGGCGCGTCGCCCGCGACGCCCTGCGCGATCTCGACCGGGCCCCCATCGGCACCATTCATTCCTTTTGCAAAACGCTCCTGCAACTGTACCCCGTCGAGGCGAATCTGAACCCCGGCGCGCGGGTGGACGAAGGCGCCGGCTTCGACGGCGTCTTCGAGGCCGAATGGGCCCGCTGGCTGGAGACCGAACTGGGGTCCGGGGCGCCGGGCTCGGCGGACTGGGACGATGTCTTGCCCCGCGTTTCCCTGGCCGATTTGAAGTCCCTGGCCCGGGAGTCCGCTGTTCGGGAGGCGCCGGCCGCCGACGGAGCTTGGGCCGTCGACCGGTTGAGCCGCCTCCGCGAAGCGGTCGAGCGCCTCCCCCAAGGGCAGACCAAGCCCGCGCGGGGAAAAATCCTTGAATCGTTGGGGCGTCTGGCGGACCGGTTGGGTGCCTTGGAAAGGACGGCGCGCGACCCCCTCGGTCCGGTCCCCCCCGACGCGCCGTGGACGGAAAACGACAAAAAGTGGCCTTCCGAATGGGACCCCGCGGGGGAGGCCGTTTACCAAGAGGCCCGCGCGGTCGCGAACGCCGTCTCCCCCGCCGGAGAGGCCCTGCTCGCGCGGGCGCGCCGCCTTTTGGAACCCTTTGTCGCCGTCTGCCGGACCCGGTACCGGGCCGAAGGGTGGGTGGGCTTCGACGATTTGCTGCGGGGCGCCCGGGATCTTTTAATTCACCACCCGGAAGCGCGCCGGGAGCTCAAGGCGCGGTTCGCCGTCCTCCTCGTTGATGAATTCCAGGACACCGACCCCCTGCAAGGGGAAACCCTGCTCCTGTTGGCCGAGGGCCCCGAGGGCGAGGCGGGGGCCTGGCGCGACGTCGTCCTCGCCCCGGGGCGCTTGTTTATTGTGGGCGATCCCAAACAATCGATTTATCGTTTTCGCGGGGCCGACATTCGCGCGTACGAGGCTTTCGTGGACCTTGTGCTGTCGCAGGGGGGCGAGCGTTGCGATTTGCGCCGGAGTTTCCGAACCCACGCGGGAATCGTCGAGCCGGTGAACCGGTTGTTCGAGGACCTGATGCGGGAGAGCCCGGGCCTGCAGCCGCCCTACCGCGCCCTGTTGCCGCGGCCCGAAGGCGGCGACGGCGCGGTCGAGTTGGTTTTGGTGCGGGGTGGGACGGGGGACGCCGCGGAAAGGCGCGCGGTGGAGGCCCGGTGGATCGCCGGATGGATCGCCGACCACTGCGGTTCCCCGGGGGAAGGCCGGCTCTGGCGCTGGGGGGACGTGGCGCTCCTGTTCCGATCGGCCTCTCCGCTGACCGTTTATATGGAGGCCCTCAAAGCGGCGCGCGTGCCTTACCTCGTTGAAAGCGATCGGGATTTTTATCGCACGCCCGAGGTGATCGATTTCCTTAACGTGCTGCGCGTGATCGATGATCCGGGCGACCGGGTGTCGATGCTCGGCTTGTTGCGTTCGCCCCTGGTCCTTCTGGAGGACCGCGATTTGATGGCGCTCGCGGCGGCGGGGGCCTTGGATTTTCGTCGGGATCCTCCCCCCGGGTTGCCGGAGGGCGCGCGGAACCGTCTGCGGGTTTTTTACGATCGCCTGGCCCGGTTGCGGGCCGCCGCCCGGGGGGACACTCTGCCGGAGGCCGCCGCGCGGATCCTGGGGGAGACGTTGTTGTTGCCGTCCGCGGCGGCGTTCTATCACGGCGAGCAGAGCGTCGCCAATTTGTTAAAGGTGGGCCGCCTCGCCGCCGAAGCCCACCGGGACCGGGGGGACACCCTGGGGGCGTTCGCCCGCCGTTTGTCGGAGGCCGTCGGACGGGGCGTCGAGGAGGGGGAGAGCCCTCTGGGCGAGGAGCGGGTCGACGCCGTGCGCCTGTCCACGATCCACAAGGCCAAGGGGCTTGAATACAAAGTGGTGCTCCTGCCGAACCTCGCCGCGTCGGTCCAAAACGGAGACCGTCGCCCCGTGGCCCTGCGGCGCGACTGGTCCGAAGGCAAGGTGGGGCGGCGGTTCATCGAGCGGCAATGTCCGGACGCGGCCATGGCGTTTTTGGAAGCCGACGAAATCCAGCGGGAGGAACGGGAGGCCATTCGCCTTTTTTACGTCGCCGCCACCCGGGCCCGCGAGCACGTTGTGTTGGTGGGCCAGGAAAAACCCGCCCGGGGATCGTTCCTGGACATGTTGAAGAGCGCTTCCCGTCCGGTGGAAAAGGGCTGGGAACTGAAGGACGGTTTGGTGATTCCGGTGCGCGCGATCGAACCGGGGGACGCGGCCGCCCGCCCTGTTCCGCCGCGCCCCCCCGCGGGGCGACGAAAAGCGACGGCCGCCCACGGGCGCGCCTGGTCGGAGCGCCGCGCCGCTCCCGGGGCCGGGGGGCCCGCTTTGTTCGCGACGCCGTCCAGCCGGACGGCGGACGACCCATCAAAGAATTTTTCCGGCGAGCGCCCGGGCGGGCCCACCCCGGCGGAGGCGGCGCTGTTGGGCCGGTTGTGCCACGCGGTGTTGGAACGGGGGCCTCTGGCGCCCCTGGAGCTGACCTCCCGGGTGGACGGGGCGGTGCGCCGTCTGCGGGCGGAATACCCCGACGCCTATTGGTCGGTCATCGCCGGGGAAGCCGAAGGGATTTTGGATGGGTTTTTGCGGGGCGACACCGCGACCTTGTTGAACGAAGGGGAAATCCTGGCGCGCGAGGCCCCTTTCGTTTTTGCCCGGGAAGGGACGGTGGTGCGCGGGGTCATCGATTTGTTGTGCCGTCGGGCGGGCCGGCTCTGGGTGGTCGATTACAAGACCGACCGCTTGTCCCCCGGGGAGGAAGAGGCCCGGGCGGCGGCCTACGCGACGCAGGGCGACGACTACCGGGAAGCCGTGCGCCGCGCCCTGGGGGAACCCTGCGGGTTCGAAGTGGTCTTTCTGCGCAGTGGCCGGCGGGTCCCGGTGGGCGAACTTCCCTAGCCCGAATTCCCCCGTTGCGTCGCGGGATTCGTCCCCGCCGCAAAAAGTCACGGCGGGAGTGTCCTGACCATTCATTAAATTGTCAGACAGGACGACGGAAAATCCGGCCCTTCCCCTCGTGTGCCACCGGCACACGGCACCCTTCACAAAAAAGGTTGTCCGTAGTCCCCGCGACCGCGCGAGCGGAATTGCCGCAAGGGAGCGGCCTACGGCGGGCAATTTTTTGTTCGTAAAAAAGGCGGTCTTTTCCGTCTCGCCTCAGCGGCTCTGCCGCCCCGCGTCAGCGCCTCTGGCGTCCCAGGTGTCACGCGCTCTGCGAGTGACCAGGTGCCGGGAGCTCTGCGACCGGCCGGTCCTCGCGATCAACTGGGGAATCCGGGCTAACAGGGGCGGACGGGTTCCTGGCGATGACCTTCCGGTCTGAAGATTGATGGGAAGAAGGGAAGCGGTTGTTGCCCGGGTTGCCCTTGAAAATCAGTAGCTGAACTTGCCGATTTCCACTTTTCCCCGAAACACCCAGTAAATCACCGCCGTGTAGGCCAGGACGAAGGGCATGCCCAGGAAAGCGATGAGGCGCATGATCTTGAGGGTTTTTTCCGACGAGGCGGCGTTGTAGATTGTGAGGCTCGCCGCCGGGTCCAGGTTCGAGACCGCCAGGTTCGGGAAAAGCGCCAACCCGAAGAGGAAGACAAAGGCGGCGATGGCCCCGGCGCTGGAGAGGAAAGCCTCGAGCGGTCGGTTCTTGAAAACGGACCGGGGGATGTTGGCCACCGCCAGGGTGTTCAGTACCACCACCCCCCAGGCCCAGGGGTGGTGTTTGAAATTTTCAACGGCGCGGGGGAAGGCCACCAGCGTGAAAATGGTGGTCAACAAATAGGTGATCAGGAAAAAACCGAAGAGTCGCCAGGTCCAGCGCCGAATCCGCTGTTGCAGGTCTCCGTCCGTCTTGAGCCCCAGGTAAAGCGACCCGTGCATGGCCGCCGTCACGATGGTGAACACCCCCACCAAAACGGAATAGGGGTTGAGCAGGCTCAAAAAGCCGATCCGCAATTCCCCGTCCGACCCGATGGGCAGGCCGCGCAGGCAATTCCCCACCGCGGCGCCGAAAAGCAATATCGCCGTCAAACTGGAACCAAAAAAACACCAATCCCAAAAAGCCCGCCACGCGGGGCCCGCGCGTTTGCTTCGGAACTCCATGGAGACCGCGCGCAGGATCAAACAGAGCACCAAGAGCATGAAGGCCGTGTAGAGGCCGGAAAACATCGTGGCGTAGGCGCGGGGGAAAGCGGCGAACAGGGCCCCCCCGAAGGTCACCAGCCAGACCTCGTTGCCGTCCCACAGGGGTCCGATGGCGTTCATGAAAATCCGCCGTTCTTGGTCGGTTTTGGCCATGGGGTGGAGGATGCCCACCCCCAGGTCAAAACCGTCCAAGATGGCGTATCCCGCCATCAAAACGCCCAAGAGGACAAACCAGAAAATATTGAGGTCCATAACTACTCCTTGGCCTCGGTCATTGACCCCTTGGCCTTCAGACCGCCCGCCGTTTTCAGAAATCCGCCTTCGGATCGTCCGCCCTCGGTGCCGATTTCAGGGCCTTCTTTGATCTTGTGGTCCGTCACCATGATCCACACCGCAAAGAGCAAGGCGTAAATAAGACCGAACATGACGATGGAAGCCATGACTTGGTGGGCTTGGACGACCGGGGACAAGGCGTCGGCGGTCCGCAACATTCCGTAGACGATCCAGGGTTGGCGGCCGACCTCCGCGGCCACCCACCCCAGTTGGTTGGCGGCGACGGGCAACAGGACGGCAAAAACAAAGGCCCACAACAGGCCGCGCTTATCGAAGAGGCGCCCCCGCCAACGGAGGAAACCCGCGATCCCGGTCAATGCCATCATCAAAAAACCCGTCCACAACATGATGTGATAGGAATGGAAAGTGAGGGCGACGGGGGGGCGGTCTTCCTTGGCGAATTGGTCGAGCCCCGGAACGGGTGTCGCCCTGTTCCCGTGAATCATGAAACTTAGAAGGCCGGGCACCGCGATCCCTTTCGTGGTTTCGGTCGCCGCGTCGGGGTGGCCGATCAAATACAACGGGGCGTTGGCCCCCGTCTTGAAGTGCCCTTCCAGGGCCGCCATTTTGGCCGGCTGGTGTTTGGCCACCACGCGGGCCTGGTGGTGACCGGAAAACAATTGGGCCCAACTGCAGAGGAACCCCAAAACCAGGGCGACGGTGAAGGACTTTTTGGAGATATCGACGTGGCGTTTCTTTAGGATGTAGTAGGCCGATACGCTCATGACGAAAAAGGCCCCCATGGCCCCGGCGCCGAGCCAGACGTGGACCAAGCGGTCGACGCTGGACGGGTTGAAGACCACGGCCCAGAAGCTGGTGATCTCGGCCCGGGCGGCCAACCCTTCGCCGACGATCTTATAGCCCGCCGGGGTCTGCTGCCAGCTGTTGGCCACGGTGATCCAGATGGAGGAAAACACCGAACCGAGGAAAACCATGATGGTCGAAAAGAAGTGCATTTTGGCCGACACGCGGTCCCAGCCGAAAACCAAGACGGCCAGGAACCCCGACTCGAGGAAGAAGGCGAAAATGCCCTCGGCGGCGAGGGCCGAACCGAACACGTCGCCCACGAACCGGGAGTAATTGGCCCAGTTCGTGCCGAACTGGAACTCCATGGCGATTCCGGAGGCCACCCCCACCGCGAAATTGACGGCGAAAATCTTCGTCCAGAACTTGGCCATGGCCTCGTACTGGGGGTCCTTGGTTTTCATGTACATGCCTTCCATGAAAACGAGGATCGCGCCGAGCCCGATGGTCAGCGGGGGGAACAGGTAATGGAACATGATCGTCAAAGCAAACTGCAACCGGGAAAGAAGGAGGATGTCCATGGACATAGGATGCAAAAAAAAACTGACGGGCGTCCATGACGCCCGTCAGTTTTTTAACTGCCGATGAATCGCGGGTTAGCCGATGGCGGCCGACCCTTTCTCGCCCGTGCGGATGCGGACGCATTGCTCCAAGGGCACCACGAAGATCTTGCCGTCGCCGATGTTGCCCGAGCGGGCGGCCTTCGTGATCGCGCCGATGGCGGGTTCGACGAAGTCGTCGTTCACGGCGATGTCGAAGCGAACCTTCTTCAGAAGGTTGACCTCCATCTTGGCGCCGCGGAAGCTCTCCGTGTAACCTTTTTGCCGCCCCGAGCCGAGCACGTTGGTGACGGTCATCAGGTGGATGTTGGCGTCGTCCAGGGCTTTTTTCACCTCCGCCACTTTGTGCGGTTGAACCATTGCGATGATCAGTTTCATGGAATTACCTCCCCGCCTTCGCCGGCTCGGGTTCGGAGTCTTTGCCGCCCACCGGAGCGAGGCCGTATTCGGTCATATAGATCTGGAAGCCCGCGTAGGCCTCCATGCCGTGTTCATCGATGTCCAACCCGCGGATTTCTTCGTCCCGGGTGACGCGCATGCCCAGGGTGGCCTTCACGATCGCCCAGAAGATCAGGGAGACCACGAGGGTGAAGGCGATGACGCTCACGGAGCCCAGGATTTGGACGCCCAGGAGCTTGAACCCGCCCCCGTAGAAGAGCCCGTTGCCGGTGCCCACGCCGGTGATTTTATCCACGGCGAACAGGCCCACGGCCAAGGTGCCCCAGACGCCGTTCGTCAGGTGGACCGCCAGGGCGCCCACCGGATCGTCGATCTTGATTTTGTCGAAGAACAGGACCGCGAAGACAACGAGCACGCCGCCGATGCCGCCGATCAAAAGCGCGGCCGGGAACGTCACGTAGGCGCAGGGGGCGGTGATCGCCACGAGGCCCGCCAAGCAGCCGTTGATGGTCATGCCCAGGTCGGGTTTGCCCAGAAGAATCCAGGCCGTGATCGTCGCGGTCAAAAGGCCCGCGGCGGCGGCGAGGTTCGTGGTGTTCAGAATGTGGCTGATGGCGCCGGGGTCGGCGGCCATGGTGGAACCGGGGTTAAACCCGAACCACCCGAGCCACAGGATCAAGCAGCCCAGGGTGGCCGCGGTCAGGTTGTGGCCGGGGATGCCGTTGGCCGTTCCATCGGCGCGGTACTTGCCGAGACGGGGGCCGAGGAGCAAGATGCCCGCCAAACCGGCGACGCCGCCCACCGTGTGGACCGCGGTCGAACCCGCGAAGTCCCAGAAGCCTTTCTGGGCCAGCCAGCCGCCGCCCCAGATCCATTTGCCCGTGATCGGATAGGCGAAGCCCACCAGCAGGAAACTGAAGGCGATGAAACTGATGTATTTGATCCGCTCGGCCACGCAGCCGGAGACGATAGTAGCCGCCGTACCCGCGAACACGAGTTGGAAGAAGAACTTGGCCGAGAGGGGAACGCCCGTCCAGTTGATGGCGCTGTAAACGCCCTGGTAGGCGGATCCCGTGGCCGGGCTGTTGTCCGCCCCGGAGAGCATGAACAGACCCTTGAGACCCATGAACCCGTTGCCGTCGCCGAACATCAGGCCCCAGCCAAGCACGTAGAAGGCGAGGGAACTGACGGCGAAGACGATGAAGTTTTTGGAGAGAATGTTCACGGCGTTCTTGGCGCGGCACATGCCCGACTCCACCAGGGCGAACCCCGCGTTCATCCAGAACACGAGGAAGGCCGTCACCAAGACCCAGAGGGTGTCGGCGACGACCTTGCGGTCGGCGAGCCCCTGTTCGATGGCGGCCAGTTTCTCGGTGAGCCCGCCGTCGGCGGGCGCCTGAACCGTCGCGGAAGCAACCGTGGCGTCCTCCGCGCTGACAAACGAGGGCCCGAAGCCCCCGCTCAAGGCGAGGAACGCGATGAGGCCCCCGCCCCTCAAACAACGTTTGATCCGTGACAACATGACATCCTCCTGAGATCGCGCAAGGCGCGTTTATTTTTTTGGGAGACGTCGCTGTCCCAGGGTTACCGGAAAATAAAGAAGCCCTTTCCGCAAAAGCGAAAAGGACTTTCGTTGTCCGTTGAAACACCGGCACATCACCGTGCCGGAATGGCAACAGAATACCATAATGCCGGGAAAAGTCAAGGGGGGGGAGGATTATTTAAAAATCCATTGTTGTAAAATGGCGACGCAATGCCAGAGACCATTTTCGCGCGGGTCCTCTTTTTTTCCGAGGCCGTCACACTCGCCCACCTGGTCCGCCCCTTGGCCCTCGCCGAGGCGTTGGCGGCCGCCGGCTGCGAAGTCCATTTCGCCAGCGCCTACCGTTTTGAAACCCTCTTCAAGGACAAGCCGTCCTTGTGTTATTGGCCCATCGAGAGCATTTCCTATGACGCCTTTATTTCCTCCGTCAGCGGGGAACGCTCGGCTTACAACGACGAGCAAGTGGCGTCTTATATTGCCGAGGAAGAGGCCTTGATTCGGGATGTGATTCCCGATTTGATCGTGAGCGACGCGCGGTTGAGTTTGTCGGTGACCGCCCCGGCCTTGGGGATTCCGTTGGTGAATTTAAACAACGCGTACTGGAGCCCGCACCGCGCGGACAAGCAGGACCCTGTCCCCAATTACAAACGGTCCGCCCTTTACCGGTTGCTCCCGCCGGGGTTGGCCGAATTGTTTTTCCCCTTCCCGGTCGTCAAAGTCCTGCACCGCGTGATGAAACCGCTTTACGAAAAACGATTCTTGGCCCCCTTCAACCGCGCTCGGCGCCGGAGGGGATTGCGGCCCTTTGGCGATTTCCGAACGTTTTACACTTTTGGGAATTGGACCCTGTACGCCGATACCCCGGAGTTGATTCCGCTGAAGAACCCGCCCGCGGCGCACCGTTTTTTGGGGCCCGTCCTCTGGTCGCCGTCCTCCGCCGCTCCCCTTCCCGCGGGGGACAGCGATCGCCCGGTCCTTTATGTCAGTTTCGGGTCTTCCAACGACGTTCCCGATTGCCGGGGCATCGTCGATGAACTCGCCCGTCTGGAGGTGGACCTTTGGGTGGCCACGGCGGGGCGATTTTCCGTCCCCGCTTCGGCGCGTGTGCGTGTTTCGGATTTTCTGCCCGGTCTGGAGGCGTCCCGCCGCGCGGCGGTGGTGGTGTGCAGCGGCGGGAGCACCGCGGCCTATCAGGCGTTGGCGGCGGGGACCCCCGTGGTGGGTATCCCGTCCAACAACGACCAGCACTTGGCCATGGCGGCCATCGAGCGAAGCGGGGCGGGCCTCTCCCTTCGGAGCGATCACGTCACCCCCGCGGCGGTTCGTGACGCGGTGAAAAAAATATTGGAGGAACCGCGTTACCGCGAACGGGCCCAACGTCTTTCCGAAAGTTTCGCCGCCCACGACGCCCCGCGGCGGTTCGTGGACTTTGTCCGGGAAGCGGTCTCCACAAAAACAACACCCGGGGCCCGCGTTCCGCCCGCTCAAACATTGACGGAACGGTTGCGCCGGCAGGCCGAACGATCGCCCGACCGCCCCGCGCATTGGGGCTGGCCCCAGCGTCAAAACGGGGAGCCCCCCTTGTCCTACGGCGATCTCTGGGGCCGCGTTCAATCGCTCGCCGCGGCCTTGAGCGATCGCGGGTTACAAAAAGGAGAACGTGTCGGGTTCCTTTCCGGTGTGGATCCGGCCTGGGAGAGCCTGCACATGGCGGTCTTGTTGGCCGGCGGCGCGGTGGTCGGGTTGGATATTAACGACGCGCCGGATCGTTTGCGCGCCGCGGCCCGCCTGGCCGATGTCCGCGCCTGGGTGGTCCAGGACGCGAAGACGTTGATGGAATTTCGGGACCTCATCCCCGAGAGGGGGAACCGGTTTGTGGTCCTGATCCGCGCGGACGAACCGGCGGGCCCCGGGCAGGGGGCGGAGGCCTTTGTATCTCTTCTCAACGCGTACCGGGGGCGGACCTTCGCGGGAGCTCCCCCCGCGCCGGGGGATTTGGCCACGGTGATTTTCACGTCGGGAACCACCGGGGAGCCGAAAGGAATTCCCTACACCCACCGGCAACTGGTCCACGCGGTGCGGGCCATCGCGCGGGCTTTCCATGTCTTGCCGGTCGGGTTTGAATCCCTTTGCTGGTTGCCGTTGTCCAACTTATTCCAACGGATTGTGAATTTGTGCGCCGTGGAACGGGCCGCGCTTCTCACGTTCATCCCCTCTCCCCACCAGTTGATGGAGGCGGTGCCCGCGGTGCGCCCCACCCTGTTGATCGGCGTTCCCCGTTTTTTTGAAAAGGTGGAGGCCGGGGTTCAAAAATCGATCGCGGAGAGGCCGCGGTGGGTTCGGGCGCTGTTTCGAGCGGCCCAGGCGACCGGAACGATTTATCAAAGGAGCCGTTCGTCCGGCCACAAGGCGCGTTTTGTCCTTTGGCCTCTTTTTGTCATTCTGGATTGGGCGGTGTTGCGCGCGGTGAGAGAGCGCTTTGGGGGACGCCTGCGGTTTTTGGTTTCCGGTGCCGCTCCGCTGGGGCTTAAGACCATGGAGTTTTTCGAGGGCCTGGGGTTGCTGGTTCTGGAGGCCTACGGAACGAGCGAAAACGCCATCCCCCTGGCCATGAACCGGCCCTGGTCCTTCCGCTTCGGGACGGTGGGCCGGCCCCTGGGCCCCAACGAAGTCGAAATCGCTTCCGACCACGAAGTGATGGTGAAAGGCCCCTCCCTCTTCGCCGGTTATTGGGCCGGGGCCACCCCCCCCCCGCGTTTCGAAGGCGCTTTTTACCGGACCGGCGACGAGGGCCGATGGGAAAACGGGGGTTTTCTGCGGTTGATCGGTCGGCGATCGGAGTTTCTAAAAACCTCCACGGGTCGTCGGGTGACCCCGGGGCCCATCGAGCAGTGGTTCAAGGAGTTGCCCTTTGTGGACCAGGCGGTGGTTTTGGGGAACGGCCGCAAAGGCCCCGCCCTTCTGGTGACTCTGGACGCGCAAGCCCTGGGCGCCTCCGGAACACAGCTCTCGTCGGATCAGGAGGCGAGGGCCGCCGAAGTTTTGCGGGCGCACGCCGCGCGGTTACCTCCCCTCGCCCGCCCGTTGGGGATTCTGGCGCTCAACCGGGCTTTCTCGGTGGTCCGCGGGGAAATCACCGCGAACCTCAAGCTGCGCCGGGGGATCATCGAAGACCATTACCGCACGGCACTGGATGACCTTTACGACCGGGCGGTCGTCGACGCTCCCGAAGGCCCCCCCTTGTTCTTCTTGTCCGCCGCGGACGTGCGCGCGCGGGCGGTGCAATCCTTCACGCCCCTTCGCCGTCTGCGCACCTGGGCCCCCGCGCGGTGGTGGGGCTTGGGGCGGTTTTTCCTTCAGGCGGGGGCGGCCTACGGGCGGTACGCGGTCCGCTTGTTAAGGCGGCCCTGGGAATACCGCGAACTCCACAAGGAGTTGTTTGGCGTTTTGTTCCGATCTTTTCGCGACGCGGTGGGGCCTTTAAAGGGGCCGCTGATTAAAATTGCCCAGACCTTGAGTTACCTGGACATGGACTTGTCCCCTTCCGCGCGCGGGCTCTTAACGGAACTTCAGCATCGCTCCCCCCCGTTGGCGGCGGATAAAATCCGCGCGGTGGTTCGCCGTTCGTTGGGTCAGGACCCGCGCGACCTTTTTGCCGAATGGAGCGACGCCCCCCTGGCCGCGGCGAGCGTCAGTCAGATTCATTTGGCTCGTTTAAAGGAAGGCGCGCGGGTGGCCGTGAAGGTGCGCTACCCCGGGATCGACCGAATCGTGAAATCCGACTTGAGGGCGGTTCGCGCGTTCCTTCCGTTGCTCGCTCGGGCGACGGGGGTTCGAAACGTTCGGGAGAATTTTGAGGAGGCCAAGAAAATGCTTTTGGCCGAATGCGATTTTCGGCGGGAGGCCGCGTTCATGGACCGCTTCCGCTCGATCTTTGCCGAGGACCCGATCATCTCCATTCCGGCCGTTTATCACGGGTATTGCTCCGAAAGCGTCCTGACCATGGATTACGTCGACGGACAGACCTACGCGGAATTTAAGGCCACCGGAACCGGCGCGGATTTCGACAGGGCGGGCCAGGCCCTTGTCCGGTTTTTCGACAAGGCGGCCCTTCAGCACGGTCTGTTCAACGCCGACCCGCATCCGGGAAACTATTTGTTCAAGAACGGCCGTGTTTACTTCCTGGATTTCGGTTTCTGTAAAGAGTGGACGCCGGAATTCATCGGTTTTTGGAAGGCGCAGACGCGCGCGGTATTAAAGAACGATTTGCCCGCTTTTGCCGAGGCCACGAAGGCCATGGGAGTGACAAACACCGATGGGACCTTCAATTACGGTGAACTGCTGGCCGGTTATCGCGCCACGTTGGAAAAAATGTTGATTGACAGAAAGCCGTTCCGCTTCACCCCCGAATTCGTTCGGGAGGAGGGCCGCGTCATTTTTAATAAGCAATTGGGCGGCGGCAAGGCGGTCAACCCGCCGGAAATCCTGGCGTTCAGTCGGTTGTTCTGGGGCCAGCACGCGGTGTTGGCGGACCTGGGGGCGCGCATCGATTACAGCGCGTTCAACACTTTTCTTGAATGAGGCGCTCGGCCACCCGCAGGGCGTTGGCGGCGATGGTCAAAGACGGGTTAATGCCCCCGCTGGAAGGGAAGAAGGACGCGTCGACGATGTAAAGGTTTTCCACTTCGTGCGCCCGGTTCCATTTGTTCAACACGCTGGTCGCCGGGTCGTCCCCGAAGCGGGCCGTGCCGCAGGCGTGGGCCATCATTTTGCACGTTTCGGCCATGGGAAAGCGGATCGTGGGGTAAGGGAAGAGGGCTCGCCCGATCATGCGTCGGAATTTCTTGAGTCGGGTCCGGTCGTAGGCGCTGATCCGATAGTGGACGGCGACGCGTTCCCGCCCGTCCGGGCCGGCCGGCATCTCCTCCACCCGGTTCTCCTTCTGGGGAAGGTCCTCCATAATGGGGGCCGCGCATCCCGAATGGGCGAACAACGTTTCGAGGGCGAAAGAGAGCCCCGGCCGGAGGAGGTTCAAACCGCGCATGGCCCAGCCGGGGATATTTTGTTTCATTTCGAAGAGAAGGTCGTCCACCGCCAGGCCCCCGGGGGGAAACTTCCCAAAGGGTTGAAAGGTGCCGTATTTGACCCCGTCCACCTCGTAATAGTCGTTCCAGGCCAGCTCCTTGAGATTTTGGGGGGCTTTTCGAAAATTCCAAACGCTGGGAAGAAAATAGATGTCGATCAAATGCCGCATCAAATATCGGCCGACCGTTCCGGACCCGTTCGCCAGACCCCGCGGCCAATGTTCGGAGCGGGATCGCAAGAGGAGCAAGGGCGTGGCCAGGGCGCCCGCCGCCAAAACCACCCGTCGCCCACGGAACCGGTGTTCGCGCCCGTCCGGTCCCCGGCCGTTCACCGCGGTGACCCGACCCCGGTCCGCTTCCAATCGGTCCACGGTGAACCCGCTGAGCAACGCGGCCCCGTGGCTCGCGAGGGCCGGCCGCAAGCACACCCGGGCGGCGTCGTTTTTGCAGTCTTTGTCGCAAAGCATGCTTTGGCAAAACCGGCATTCGTCTTTCCATTCGCAGGCGAACGCCGGGGTGTAGACGCCGATTTTTTTCCAGCGCAAAAAGCGCTCAAAATGGCGCGTGGCGAGATGGTGTGACCGGGCCTTTTGAATGTGGCGCAGGGCCTCTCCCCGCCGACAAGGGTCGGGGATTTCCGACTGCAATCGATAGAGCTCTTCGGCTTTTTCGTAGTGGGGTCGCAGGTCCTCGTAGAGGATGGGCCAACGGTCGGGGAGGTCGCTTTCGGTGTCGGCGGCGTGAAAGCGGCGGGGCGTGAAATCCGAGGGAAAGAATCGCTCCATCAACATGCCGTAAAGCGCCGAGCCGCCCCCCGCTCCGGCGCCCAGGAACGGACGAAAATAGCGGTTTTGAGCCGCATCGAAAATTTCGCCCCGCCATCGCCCGCCGTTGCGGAAATTGTCCTCCTCGGAGGAGTCGGGGGCGGACGCCGCCAGCGTTTCCATGTAGTCGCCCCGGAGGGCCCGGGGGTTGCCGAGGTAATTTTCCCCGCGCTCCAGGAACAGCACGCGCTCTCCCGCGCGGGCCAGGGCGTACCCCAGGGTGGCGCCCCCCACGCCGGTGCCGATCACGACCGCGTCCCATTCGACTTTGGCCAATTCCTCGGGCGGCGGGGTCATGGGCGGGCGAGCCGCTCCGCTTCCTGCTTTAGCCGGGGGTCCATGGCCAACATCCCTCGGCGGATGTAGGTGGTCGTGAACCAACCGAGGAAGGGAAGCAGGGCGCCCCGAAAATCCTCTTCGTGGGACACCGTGGTTTCCGATGGGCCCCGCGCCGCGAGTCGAAAACGATGGTGTCCATCAATAAGGCCGGGGGTGTTGAGGAAATGTCCCAACCAAGCGAATTCCCGTTGGGGGTCGATGGTGAGAACGCGGGTTCGCGCTTTGGTGGACCAAGCCCCCGGGAGGGAAATCTTAAACTCCAAATCGGCTCCCTCTTGGACGGCGCCTCCCAGATAGGTGAGAAACGGGTTCCATCGGTTGTACCCCGGGACGTCGATCAAAACGCGCCAAACCACATCGACCGGTGCCTGGATGGCGATCTCGGTGCGCACCGATCTCATTGTGGGGGGGGGAGATTTTTAATTTTGCAGGCGGGAGAACCTCCCCACAGTTCAAAGGGAGGGATGCGGGTGCCGTTCAGGACCACCGCGTTGGCGGCAATGATCGACCCGCGACCAACGAAGACGTCGCCCTGGAGAACAGCCCCGACCCCTACCGTGGACTCCGCCTCAAGACGAACGCGTCCCAGGATTAAACGGTCCCCGGCTAAAAGATGGGGGGAGAGCACGGCGTTTTGACCGACCACGACATCCGATCCTATTTCCGTCAGATAGGGGTCCACCAAATCGCCCGCGATGGCCGTTCGGCGCCCGATCTTAGCCCCGAAAAGGGCGTAGAGCGCGGGTTTAAAGAAAACGAGGGTGAAGGGGGCCAGTGCCCATCGACCGAGTTCCGAAATCGTTTTTACAACAATCCATCGTTGCCCGACTCGGTCGCGCAATCGGAATTCCCCCGATGGGAGGGGTGTTGTTATTTTCAAAAGTCGAACAAGGGCGGCGGCTCCCAAGGCAAAAAGCAATAAGAGGAAGGCGACGCCGAGGATGGGAAAATAGACAGAGGGCGACAAACCGAGCCGGAGGCGCGCCCCCTCCAGGAGGGCCAAAGAACCTGCGGCCAGAATCGTCGCGCTTAAGTACAAAAACGCCAAAACCCGAACGCCGATACGCATCTTCTATTCGACGGCCTCCGCTAAATCAAACGTCCCAGCGAAATAAAGGTGTCAGTGCAACCACGGGAGCAGCAACCCTTCGCCGTAAACCACGATCGTCATCCAAACGGCGATTTCGAGAATCACGGGCGTCATTTCTTTGATCCACTGAAAAGGGGTGAACCGGGGGTTCACCTCTTTTTGAATGAAGGCGTAGGCCACCACCGATTGGGCCGAGCCGATGTGGGTCCAGCAGCCTCCCAGGGCGTAGCCGGCGATCTGCGCCATGGCGAAAAGATGGATGAGTTCCACCTTGAGCCCCAGCAGGGCCCGTCCGGCGAAATCCGCGACCACGTTGTTGTCGAGCAAGGCCGAGAGCACCGTGCAGAACAGGAACTGCGCGTAGCCGACGGTGGCCGCCCCCAGGCGATCAATGCCCACGTGGAGCAGTTGCGAGATCAAATCGAAGAAGCCCGTCTTTTGAAGCAAGGTGATGGACAAAAAGAGGGGAAACAGGAAAAGGTATTCCTTGTATTCGTGCCAGGCTTCTTTCAGGGCCAGTCCCCGGGTTTTGGGCAGGGCGGCGATTCCAAGGAACGCCACCGCAAAACCCGCGAAGGAAGCCACGAAAAGAGGGATGTCGTGGTTAATCGCGTGGACGATCAAGAGGCCGATGAAAGGCGCGAAGGAGAGAACCCCGATTTTTTGGGCGAACCGGCGCTCCCCGGCCACGCGGTCCATGGTCCGGGCCAGTTGCACGGCGGATTCGTCGGCCTTGTGGTCGTTGCGGCCGAACACGTGCACGTAATAATCGTCCAGGGTGTCCGCCAGGCCCGCGTCCAAATATTTGTCCAGAAGTCGGATGCGTTTTTCCCGGGGGAAGTGCTCGTTGACGAGGGCCTCGCCCAGGGGCACGCCCTGGTGGAGGCGTTTGAGCACGGCGTCCTTGTGGGATCCCAAATCGTCCGCGTGGGCGAGGGCGAATTCCAGGGGGGTGATCATCTCCCCGTGGCGGCTGACCTGGAGGAAGCGCACGTCGGCGGTGTGACGATCCAATAGGTCAAGTTTGGCCAAGTCGACTTTTTTCCCGGCCAGGCGCTTCTTCACGTTCCAGAACACGATGAAATAGGTGCCCACGGCCGCGGGCGCGCAATAACGAAGGAAGAAGGCGTTGTCCAAATGGGGGTGCAGGTTGGCCTTCATGATGAGGTTCGGGGGCTCGCCGTAGGCCAGGTACATGCCGCAGACCGTCGTCACGACGGTTGACACCATGACAGCGTAGATCACCGAGTCGTCTTTCGCTTTCGCCAGGAACAACAAAATGACCAACGTGCGGATCATGAGGCCGATCATACTCACGCCGTCCAGCACGCCGGAAGCCAGCGCGACCACGGCGGTGAGGAACGCCACCGTGGGCACCAGCCGCCCCCGGGATTTGGTAAGCACCCCGAAGCTGATGGTTTCTAAAAGGCGTGTCTGCGCGATCACGGCCACGAAGAACGTCAGCCCGAGGATGAACAGCATGGTGTCCAAATGCACCAAATGGTTGATGCCTTCGAACGTGAGCGCGTGGTGGCGGATCGCGTGCCAGAGGGCCTCGCCGAAGGATCCCCCCTCGGCGGCCACGGCGGCTTTCTTAAGGGGGCTCCAAAAAGTCCAAAAGGTGGCGGTGATCACGAGGCCCGCCCCGTAGGTGAGGGCGTTTTTGTCCAGACGGTAACGGATCGAGCCCGTGACAAAGAGCGCCAGAATCGTCACCAGGACTTCCGCCGCCATGACCCAGCCGGGGAGCGGTTGTCGAGCGCCCAACCACAATACGCCGGCGGAGAGCAGGACGCACAGACCGAGGAATTTTTTGGAGGAAAGTTGGACCAAGTCGTTGTTTTCGTTGCTCATGAAACGCTCCTTATTTTGGCAAAGCCGCCGGTTTCAACCGTACGCGAATGGGCAGGATCACGGCCTGATGGCCGTTGAACAACAACCGCCGTTGAAGGACGAACGACGTGCGGTTGTGCAAAAAGCGGGTCCAAAAAGTTTCGCCTTCGAAGGCCAATTGGCCCATAAAAAAGACCTTTTTGGCCCAGCCGGGGGAAATCTGCTCGCAAAGACGGTCGAGACCGTCGATGACGTCGGTTTCGAGCACCATGTGGCCTTCGGCGTAGAGGCCCATGCTGTTGGCCAGTTCGACGTACTTGTCCAAGTCGGTGCGCACGTTTTTTTCCAGGTTTTCAAGTTCGGCGGTGCCTTTGAATCGGTCGGAATCGATGACGCCCACGGATAAAAATACGAAATTCTTGAAGTGGCCCGGGAACAGCCGGTGGATGGACAGGAACGAATGGATGCCCATGCCGTTGTAGCCGTTGACCATCAGGATGGCCGCCGGCTTCTGGCCCTGTTTGCGCACGGCCGGGGGCGTTTCCGGAGCGGTGAGGTTGACCAAAATCTCGTCGAGATGGTGCAACGCCCGGGCGGTGTCTTTGTAGTGGCTGTGAACCCAGAGGCAGAACAGCACCAGGGCTCCGGTGATGACCAGGGTCACCCAGCCGCCTTCTCTAAACTTAATGATGGAGGTCGCCATTAAAATACCGCTGGTGACCGCGAGGCCCGTCAGGCTGATCGTTAATTTTCTCGGCCACCCGTTGGGGCGCGTGGCCAGGAAATGCTTGACCATTCCGAATTGCGTTATGGAAAACGTGAGGAAAACGTTGATGGAGTACATCACCACGAGTTGCCGGACCGAAGCCCCTGTGTAAAGCAGGGCCGCCAGGGCCGACACACCGATCACCAAAACGCCGTCCTTGATCACCAACCGGTCCGATAGGTTGGTGAACCGGCGGGGCAACCAGGAGTCGATGGCCATGTTGGACATGGTGCGGGGGCCGGCGAGGAACCCGGCCTGGGCCGCCACCAAGAGGAGCGCCCCCTCGCTTATCAGAGTGATGAAAAGAAAGGTCTTGCCCAGGGGCCAGTCGGCGGTCAAGCCGCCGATCAGTGCCGCGTTCATGGTTTGTCCTTCCACGTGATGGACGCCGTTCAAAACGTAGTTGACCAGGATACCGCCCGCGGTCAGGGCCAGGCTCCAGGCCATGTATTTCATGGTCCGTTTGCCGGTGGCGGCCCGGGGTTCCCGCAGGATCTGGAGACCGTTGGACACGGCCTCGATGCCGGTGAAGGTTCCGCCCCCGAGGGCGAAGGCCCTCAAAAAGATCGCCCCCATACCGATGAAACCGATCGCGCCAAGGCCCTCCCGGGTTTCGGTGACCGTTTCCATCACCATGCCGGGCAGGTCCGTCCAATGGCCGAAAATACCGTGGACGATGATGAAGGCGTGGGTGACCAGGAACACCAGGAAAATCGGGGTTAGTATAAGGATGGATTCTTTCACGCCCCGGAGGTTGAGGGTGACCAGCAGGGCCAAAACCACCGCCGCCGCGATGAATTTGTGCTGGGCCCAGTCGGGGGGGAGAAAACTGAAAATGGCGTCGATGCTGGAGGCCACGGAAATGGCCACGGTCAATATATAGTCCACCAGGAGGGCCGAACCGGAGACCAGCCCGGGGAGCGGGCCGATGAGCTTGGCCGCCACCAAATAGCCGCCTCCGCCGGTGGGGAAGGCCTCGATGATTTCGGAGTAGCTGGCCGACAGGATGAAGACCGTGGCCGCGACCGCCAGCGCCAGGGGAATGGCCAGGTGGGTATATTGGCCCAGGGCCCGGAAGGCTTCTTCGGGACCGTAGCAGGAAGAGGACAGGCCGTCCGCCCCCAGGCCCACCCAGGCGAAAAAAGCCACCAGGGAGACGTTGTGGAACACCCGGGGGTCCAGGGGGCTCTTGGGACGGCCGAAAATCCAGTTTTTAAACCATTGAATCATAACGGTTATCAATAAAAAACGTCTCGCTCCCACAACGTTTCTGCGGAACGAGACGACGGTTCAAACGACAGTGTTTGCCGCCACGCCTTTCCCGGAGGAAAGGGCGACGGAGGGATCTTATCATTTCGGCCCCCCCTGTCAAGGGCCCGGGGCACATTTAAAACAAATCGAAACTTTTTTCCCCACTGATTCCCGCTCGGGGCTCTGCCCCATACCCGGGCAGGGGCCCTTTTTGGACGCGCAAAAAGGGCCCCTGCACCCCAAAAACGCGCCCCCCCGTGGCCTGCGCGCGATGGCGTGCCGGAGGCCGGATCAACTTCCGGCCCTCAATTTCCAACGGGCCGGATCGGACAGGTCCGGCCCCGCTGCCGAGCCCCCCATCGCGCTCGAAACGCCACAGGGGGGGTCGAAAATCAAAACACGGAGTGCAATCGGAACGGAAGCGGGCGAAAGAATTATTGAAGTCGAAAGCGGACGAGGACCGGCAGTTCCTTTTCCTTAAACCCGTCCGGCAGGGGAGGGAAGGGCGCGGCGGCGGTCACGGCTCGTTTGGCGGTCATGTCGAACAGAGAGTCCCCCGAGGAGGCCTTGATCTTCACGGATTTCACGGACCCGTCCCGTTGAACCACAAAGCCCACTTTGCATTCCCGGGTGCCGGCGTCGGTGCGGTCCCAGGCCTCCCAAAGGCGTTTGTAAATGAGCTCCCCGTACCATTTGAACGGGAACTGCTTGGAGGCATCGCCACCTCCTCCCGGTCCGAACCCGCCAATTTCCAGGGAGGTGCCCACGCCGCCCACCGGCCCGGTTTTGGACCCCTGGAAATCTCCCCGTCCTAAAGCCGATTCACCCCGGCCGCCTTTGACGCCGGTCTTGGCCGGGGGTGTTTTGGGTTTGGGTTCGGACTTTTTCGGCGGTTCCTTGGCCACGGCCACCCGGTTGGGGTCGTCGGAGGCCGGGGCGGCCTCCTCCGGGGAAATCGGCGCGGGGGGGGCCGCCGTGGTGGGGGCGGGAGCGGGCTCCAGTTTGCCCGACCCGAACCCCGACTGGCCGCCCAAAAATTGGAACCCGTAATAGGCCGTCGGTTCGGCCGATCGCCCCATGATAAAGGCGAATACAACGGCGGCCAAAAAATGAATCAGGCTGGAGTAGAGGACGTAACGGGTCATGGCCGGGTCGAAGCCGCGTTAACGGGGCGCTTCCCCTTCCGCGGGGGCCGCCTCGATCGGCAGGACGGCCACGCCCACCTTGGCGGCCTTGAGTTTTTGGGCCGCGTCCAGGGCCAGCACCACGTTCTTAAAGCCCACGTCCCGGTCCGCCTCAATCAGCACCGCGCGCCGGGCGCTTTTGGCCAGGGCCGCCGCCAGGCGGTTTTCGAGGTCGTTGCGCAACACCCGGGCGTCGCCCACGTAGTAGTCGCCGTCCCGGGTGATCTTGAGCCGCAGCGGGGTGTCGTCGTCGCCGGCCGCCGAGGTCGCTGCCCGCGGCAGGTTGACGGGAATCTGCGACTGCCCGATGAACGGCGAGAGGATCATGAAAATGATCAACAGCACCAACACGACGTCGATGAACGGCACCATGTTGATCTCGGTGATGAGACGCTTCTTTTTGTGGGAGCCGAGATGGATTTTCACGCCGCCTCCGCCCGTTCCTCCAACTTTTCGTTGTGGTAGGTGAAGTAGTTAAAGATCATGCTGGCCGGAATGGCCACGAAGAGCCCGGCCGCCGTGGACACGAGCGCCTCGGAGATGCCCCCCGCCACCAGGGCCATGCCGCCCCCCGCCCCCGAAGCCTGGCTGATGGTGTGAAAGGCCCGGATGATGCCGACCACGGTGCCCAAGAGCCCCACGAAGGGGGCCGCGTTGGCGATGGTGCCCAGGAGCGCCAGGCGCTGTTCCACCCGTTCAAAGAGCGGCTTGAGCCCCTCGCCGGCCGGGCCGCGGCCCAACAACGTCCGCACCCACCGGTGGATGGACCAACATTCGATGAAAACCGCCACGGTCACGATGGAAAAAACCGCCAGCACCGAGAGCACCGGCCAGCCCAGGGCCAGCGTGTGCTTAATGTCAAACGAGGAAATCATGGGGACGTCCTTTCACGACGGAGATGTTGGATCGATTCGAAAATCAAAAGCAGGGCCAGGGCCGTGAGCACCAGGGCCACGACGGGGATGGATTCCCACCGCGGCCGGGTGGGCAGGTCCCTCAGCCAGGGGGCGATGGTGTTGGCCAGGGACCAAAGGGTCATTCCCATCATGAAAACCATCGGAATCACCGTGGCGATCCAGGCGCGGCCCCCCCGGCGTTTGAGCCAGACCGTGAGGCCCAAAAGGGTGAGCCCCGCCAGCAGTTGGTTGGCCGTGCCGAAAATCGTCCAAAAAACTTTCCAGGCCGGCACGGCCGCGCCCGACGCGTCGGTGATCCGGAGCGTCACGAAATAGGCCGGGAGGGCCAGGGTCGCGAGCGTGGCCATCGCCCCGCCTTTGACACCGCGCCAGCCCGTCAGTTCCTGGAGCATGTAGCGGCCGAGACGGGTGCTGACGTCCAGGGTGTCGTAAATAAAGGTCGCGAAGGCCAGCAGGGCGAAGGTCCGTGCCAGATCCGGGTCCACGCCGAAGCGCTCCACGAACCGCGCCAGCCCGTTGGCGTAGATCCGGTCCGGGCTCATGCCCAACGCGGCGTCCCCGGCGGGCAGCAGCATGAGCGTGGCCAGGGCGACCACCGCCACCAGGGCCTCCAACAGCATGCCCCCGTAACCCACGAGGCGGCAGTCGGTTTCCACATCCACCTGTTTGGAGGTCGTGCCCGAGCCCACCAGGCCGTGAAAGCCGGAACAGGCCCCGCAGGCCACCGTCACGAAAAGCAAGGGAAAAAGCGGCATGCCCTGGGCGTTGGTGAAGCCCAGGAAGGCCGGGTACTGGATTTTGTCGCCGCCCAGGAAAAGGCCCACCACGCCGATCACGAGCGTCCCGTAGAGGAAGAACCCGCCCAGATAGCCCCGGGGTTGGAGGAGAAGCCACAGCGGGGCCAGGGAGGCGACAAAGCAATAACCCAGGATCACCCAATCCCAGGCCACCTGGGGCCGGAGCCAACCGCCCTCCGGGAACCGCAACGGAAACGCGGGACCCCACCAAACAGCCGCGCCCACCAGGGGGACGGCGATCAAAGTGGCGACCCAGAGGGGCACGCGCCCCTTCGTCAGGGCCACGCCCAGCCCCAGGCCGATCAATAAATAAAGAGTCGAGGCCGTGGCCACGCCGCCGCCGAACCGGGGGTCGGCGAAACTCGCGCTCGTGATGTCGGTGAAGGCCGTGATCACGTAGACCAGGGTCAGCCAAACAAAGGCGGCGAAAAACCGATAGGCCCGGGGGCCCATGTGTTCGCGGACGATCTCGGCGACGGAGGAGGCCCGGTGGCGCACCGAGCCGATGAGGCTGGAGAAATCGTGGACCGCCCCGAAAAAAATCGACCCGAACACGATCCACAACAGCGCCGGCAACCAGCCGAACCAGAGCCCGGCCAAAATCGGCCCCACGATGGGACCCGCGGCGGCGATGGCCGAAAAGTGTTCGGCCAAGAGAAGCGGCGCCTTGGCGGGGACGAAATCCACCCCGTCTTTTTGGGTGTGGGCGGGGGTGGCGCGGCGGGCGTCGAGGCCAAACAGCCGGCCCAGGGCCCAACCGTAGATCCGGTAGGCCGCCAAGAAAAGGACGCACACCAGCGCGGCCAGTCCGGCCAGGGTCATTGGGGAGTCTCCATGCGAATTGATATTATAGCTATTACCTTTCCAGACGAGGAGCATCCATGAAACTATTGATTTCCGGATCCACGGGGCTGATCGGCGAAGCGTTGACGAGGGCGGTCCAGGACCAGGGCCACGAGGTCACCCGTCTGTCCCGCGGCAACGCCGTGACGGCGCCCCGGGTCCTTTGGGATCCCGTCACGGGGCAAATTCCCTTGCGGCTCCTGGAGGGGTTCGACGCGGTCATCCATTTGGCGGGCGAAAGCATCGCCGCGGGCCGTTGGACGGCCGCCCGCAAAAAACGCATTCGGGACAGCCGCGTTTACGGCACGTCCAATTTGGTGAAAGCGCTGACCACTCTGGAACGGCCCCCGCGGATTTTCCTCTCGGCTTCCGCCATCGGTTTTTACGGCGACCGCGGCAACGACGTCCTGTCCGAGGACAGCGTGGCCGGGGAAGGTTTTTTGCCCTCGGTGTGCCGGGAATGGGAGGCCGCCGCGGATCCCCTGCGGTCGGCGGGTTTGCGGGTGGCCCACGCGCGGTTCGGCATCGTGTTGAGCCGACGGGGCGGGGCCCTGCCCAAGATGCTGTTGCCCTTTCGCCTCGGTTTGGGCGGAGCGATGGGAAACGGCCGGCAATGGTGGAGCTGGGTGGCCCTGCCCGATGCGGTGGAAGCTCTCCTGCATATCCTGCACAACGACTCTCTGTCGGGCCCGGTGAACGTGACGGCGCCGGGGGCCGTGACCAACCGGGCGTTCACGGACACCCTGGGCCGCGTGCTGCGCCGCCCGACGGTGATGCCCCTGCCGGGTTTCGTCGCGCGCCTTCTCATGGGGGAGATGGCCTCGGGCCTGCTCTTGGCGAGCGCGCGGGTCGAGCCCCGGCGGTTGGCCCAGTCCGGGTTTCAATTCCGTTTCCCGGACCTGGCGACGGCTCTTAAGGGAAATTATTAAGGGGGGGGAGGGGGGGAGGAAGCCGCTCGAAAAATCGCCGGAGGGGGCCGACGCGCGCCGCGCGTTTCCCTCGGGTTGACACCGGGTGTCAATAAATCGATGATTTTCCATGTCCATGTTTCGAAACGGGTTTAGGGGATGGTTTCAAAGGAGTCCTTCATGCGTTTGAAAAATAATTCCGCCTTTTCGTGTCTTTCGCTCGGGATTCGCGCCGGGGTCTCGCCGGGGCCGGGGGCCCTGTCATGAGCCAAAACGCTCCCCAACACCCGGTGGCGCGCTGGTTGCGAACTTCCGTCGGATTGAAAATTTTTGTTCTGGGTTTCCTGTTGTTGGTTTTGTTGATCCCGGTCCAGATGATCAAGTCCTTGTTGCGCGAGCGGAAGAACGCGCGCGGCGGCGTGCTCGACGAAATCGCCGCGAAATGGGGGGCCCCGCAAACATGGACGGGGCCGTGGCTCACGGTTCCTTATTCGGTGGGGGTTCCCGGGCCCCGGGGAGAAACGTTGGTCGGCACGGCCCACGCGGCTTTTTTGCCCGAAACCTTGACGATCGACGGCGACGTCGCGACCGAAAAGCGGCGCCGCGGCCTTTACGAAACCATCGTTTATTCCCTCAAGGCGGACGTCGCCGCGACCTTCGGGCCCCCCCATATCGGGGCCCTGGGCTTGGCCGAAGACCGGATGCGCTGGAAGGAGGCCCGCCTCTGTTTGGGTTTGTCCGACGTGAAAGGGGTGCGGTCGGTCCTTTCCTTGAAACGGGGGGGCGCGGTTGTGGTCTTTGAACCGGGGATCCACGGGTTGGGTCCCGTTGTGTCGGGGGCCTGCGCCCCCGTCCCCCTCACGGCCAAAAGTTCGGAAACGTTTTCCTTCCCCGTTCATTTGAACGGCAGCGGGTTTTTGGGCTTTTCCCCGGTCGGCAAGACCAACGACGTGCGTCTTCGTTCCGCCTGGCCCTCGCCGAGTTTCCAAGGCGCGTTCCTTCCCGTGGAACGGGCCGTGGGCCCGTCGGGTTTCAGCGCGGGGTGGTCGGTCCTTCATTTCAACCGCAACTTCCCGCAACAATGGACGACCAAAGACCTGGAACAGTGGGCCGGCCTAGGCAACCCGTTTCAAGCGGGCGACGGTTCCGTCTTCGGGGTCCGTCTCGAGATTCCGGTGGATCAATACCAGTCCACCGAGCGGGCGTCAAAGTACGCGGTGTTGATCTTGATGGTCACGCTCTTTTCGGCTTTCGTCATGGAGGTGGTGGGGCGGCGCCCCGCGCATCCCGTGCAATACCTGCTCATCGGGTTGGCCCTCGTCTTTTTCTTTTCGCTGTTGCTGGCGTTGTCCGAAAAAATCGGTTTCGCGGGGGCCTACGTTTCGGCGGCGGTTTCGGTGGTCGCGATGATCGGGTTCTACGCGCGGGCTGTTTTCGCGTCGGTCAAAAGCGGGGCCGTGATGGCCGGGGTCCTGTCGGTTTTGTACGCGTTTCTGTATGTCCTCCTCCAAATGGAGGACAACGCGTTTCTCGTTGGCAATCTGGCCTTGGGCGTCTTGCTGGGGGTGTCGATGGTTCTCACCCGCCGGGTGGATTGGTTCAGGAGCGCGCCGGACAGCGATGCGAACTGATTTCTATTTTTAACCCGTCGTTTTCGGTTTGCAGGTCCACCAGGCGGCGGTGAAAGCGGGTGAGCGTGTGCCCCCCCAGCAGGAGCGCCGCCAGGGCCAGGATCCACCCCGACCACAGGGCGGTCTTGACCATGAGGTCGATGTGCGCCTCGCGTTCTTCGGGGGTGAGGGCCATTAAACGTTGAACCGGAAATACACCACGTCCCCGTCCTTCATCTCGTAGTCCTTCCCTTCCATGGAGACAAGACCCTTTTCCTGCAGGGCCTTGTACGAACCGAGCCGGGCCAAATCGTCGTATTTGTAAAGTTCCGCGCGGATAAAACCGCGCTCGATGTCGGAGTGGATTTTTCCGGCGGCCTTGACGGCCTTGGTGCCCCGGGAGATCGACCAGGCGCGGCTCTCCTCGGGCCCGGCGGTGAAAAAGGTGATCAGGCCCAGCAGGTCCTTTCCCGCCTTGGCCAGGGTGTCGAGCCCGGGTTCCCGAATGCCCGCTTCCTTGTAGTAGTCGCGGCGTTCCTCCGCGGGAAGTTGGACGATTTCGGCCTCGATCTTGGCGCAGAGGGAAACCACGCCGGCCCCCTCGATCCGGGCCCGGGCCTTTAGGGCCGCCAACATCGCGGCGTCGGAGCCCGTTTCGTCGCCGTTGGCCACGTAGAGAATGGGTTTGCCGGTCAGGAAACCCTGCTCCGCCTGGACGTCCGCCGGAATGTTTTGCACGCGCGCGGATTTCCCTTCCTTGAAACCTTGGACCAGCCCCTGCATCATCTCGAGTTTTTCCTTGGCTTTTTTGTCGCCGGAGCGCGCGGGCCCGTGCATCTTGTCCAGGGCCTTCTCGGCCTGTTGCAGGTCGGCCAAGAGGAGCTCCGTTTCGATGATGTCGGCCGCCTCGGCGGGGTTGAGTTGCCCGAGCACGTTCACGACGTCGGGGTCTTTGAAGCAGCGCACCACGTGGGCGATGGCGTCGACGGCGCGGATGTGGGAGAGGAATTTGTTGCCCAACCCTTCGCCCTGGCTGGCCCCTTTCACGAGTCCGGCGATGTCGACGAACTTTATGCCCGCGGGTGTCACTTTTTCGCTTTTGAACATCTCGCCCAATTTGGTCAGGCGTTCGTCCGCGAGGGGAACGACGCCGACGTTGGGGTCGATGGTGGTGAAGGGGAAGTTGCTGGCCGCCGCGGCGGCCCCCGTGAGGGCGTTGAAGAGCGTCGATTTGCCAACGTTGGGAAGTCCGACGATGCCTATTTCCATTGAACGGTCCTGTATCCTTTTTTGATGATTCGGTCCGCGAGGGACGGCCAGAGGCTGGACAGCCAGGCGCCGGGCCGCACCCACCAGGGAACGTAAATTTCGGGGCCGGCGCCGAGCGCCGCCTTGACCACCGCCCGCGCGGCCCGGTCCGCCGACACCCGGTACCCTTCGCGTTGGGGGTAGCCCGGGGGCAGGCGGGACCGGTCGAGATTGTTGGGCATTTCCGTGTCGGTGCCGCCGGGAAGGACGAGGGAGAGCGAAATCCCCCGGGGGCCGAGCTCCAGCCGCAGGCTTTCCGTCAATCCCAGGAGCGCGAACTTACTGGCCGCGTAGGCGGCCATGAAGGGCAGGCCGCGGCGGCCGACCCCCGACCCCACCTGCACGATCCGTCCTCCGCCCTGTTTTTCCATGACCCCGGCGGCCGCCCGGACCGTCTCCACCGTGGCCCAAAAATTGGTTTCAAAAATTTCGCGCATCTCCTCCACCGGCATGGCGAGGAAGGGCGCCATGCGCAGGACGCCCGCGTTGTTGACCAGCACGTCCAGACGGCCGAAGTGGTCGGCGGCGCTGGCGACCGCGGCGCGCGCCTCGTGGGGGTGCGACACGTCGGCCGGAAGCACGAAAGGCGCGGCCCCCCCCGCGGCGACGATCTCGGCGGCGAGGGCGTCGAGGCGTTCTTTGCGCCGAGCGGCCACGGCCACCCGCCAGCCCCGCGCGGCGAATTGCCGGGCCGCGGCCCGGCCGATGCCCGAGGAGGCGCCGGTGATCAACACGACGGGGCTATTCATGGACTTTGAATTTGTTGGTGATGGGCATGCGCCGGTCCCGACCGAAGGCGCGCGGGGTGATCTTGACCCCCGGGGGGGCCTGGCGCCGCTTGTATTCCATGCCGTCGATGAGCCGCAGGGTTTGGGCGGCCACGGCGCGGGGCACGCCCCCGCGGACGATGGCGTCGAGGCCCCGGTTGTCCTCGACGTAGGCGTGGACGATTTTGTCGAGCACGTCGTAGGGGGGCAGGCTGTCCTGGTCCGTTTGGTTCTCGCGCAACTCCGCGGTGGGGGGGCGCGTGAAAACGCTTTCGGGAATGAGCGCCCGGTCGGCGCAAGCGTTCCGCCAGCGGGCGAGCGCGTAGACGCGGGTTTTCGGGATGTCTTTGATGACCGCGAAGCCGCCCGCCGAATCGCCGTAGAGGGTGAAGTAGCCCACGGAGACTTCGGACTTGTTGCCCGTCGTCAGGACCAGCCAGCCGAATTTGTTGGAGAGCGCCATGAGGGTCGTGCCGCGCACGCGGGACTGGAGGTTTTCCTCCGTCGTGTCGGCGGTCCGCCCGGCGAAGAGCGGGGCCAGGGCCTTTAAGAAGGACTGGACCGTCTCCTCGATGGGGACCGTGTGGAAGGCGATTCCGAGGTTTTCCGCCAGGGCACGGGCGTCGGCTTTCGTTTCCGTCGCGTTGAATCGCGTGGGCAGCGTCACGCCGATCACGTTGTCCCTCCCCAGGGCGTCCACGGCCACGCAGGCCACCAGGGCCGAATCGATGCCGCCCGAAAGACCGATGACCGCTTTCTTGAAATTATTTTTGACAGCGTAATCCCGGGTGGCGAGAACGAGCGCGTTGTAGGCCTCTTCGTCCCGCTCCAGGGCCGGCGCCCGCACGGGCGCAAAGGCCGGTCGTTCCGTTCGCCGCGCGGGGAATTTCGCCGCCGCGGTCCCCCGGCGGGCGCGCGCGGGGGCGTCCACGTCGGCGAAAAGAAGGCACTCTTCGAATTGGGGCGCCTGGGCGATGGTCCGACCGCGCGCGTCGAGAACGCGGCTGCCGCCGTCGTAAACCAGTTCGTCCTGGCCCCCCACGGCGTTGCAGTAGGCAACGGCGGCGCCGGTTTCAACGATCTTTTTCTTGATCACGACGCCCCGCTCGCGGGTTTTCAATTCGTGGTAGGGGCTGGCGGACAGGTTGACGATCAAAGACGCGCCCGTCCGGGCGGCGGCCCCGGCGGGACCGCCGGGGCGCCAAAGGTCTTCACAAACGGTCAACCCGACCCGCGCGTCCCCCAGATCAAAAACCACGGGAACGTCGCCGGGTTCGAAATAGCGTTCCTCGTCGAACACCCCGTAGTTGGGCAAAAACCATTTGTGGAAACGGGCGTGGATTTTTCCGTTCCGCATCAACACCGCCGAGTTGCGAAGCGACCGGCCGGTGGCGGTGGGCGCGCCGATCACGACCGCGATGCCCCGGGGCAAAGCCCGAGCGAGGCCGCGAAGGGTTTTTTCGGTCGCGGCGAGGAAAGACGGTTGGAGGAGGAGGTCTTCGGGGGGGTAGCCCGTGAGGGCCATTTCGGGGAAGACCCCCAAGTCGGCGCCGGCGTCGGCGGCCCGGCGGGCGTCGCGCAAAACGAGCGCGGCGTTCCCCGCCAAATCGCCGACGGTGGAGTTGATCTGGGCGAGGGCGAGGCGGATCACCCGAGATCGGCCGCCAAAAGGAGGGCTTCGGCGATTTCTTTCATGGATTTTCGGCGGTCCATGCTTTGCTTCTGAATTTCGCGGAAGGCGTCCGGTTCGGAGAGTCCCCGCTTTTTCATGAGGAGGGCCTTGGCCCGTTCGACGAGTTTGCGCGATTCGAGCTGTTCCTGGGCGGCCAGTTTGTCTTGCAGGAGGCGCGTCTGCATGATGGCCGAGGCGCACTGGTTGGCCACCGACTGCAGGATGGACACATCGTCCTTGGTGTAGTCGTAGGGTTCGGCGGCGTAGGTGTTGATCACGCCGAGCACCTTGCCCTTATACAGCATGGGCACCGACAGCAGGGACACGAGCCCCTCCGTCACCGCGATGTCCCGGAAGGAAAACCGCTTGTCTTGGCGCACGTCTTTCACGATCAAGGGTTTTTTCTGCAAAACGGCCTGGCCCGAGAGGCTTTTCTCCACCAGCAGGGCCGGTTTGTTGCGGTAGGCCTCCGAAAGGGACTGTGTCGCCGCGATGCGCAACTCCGCCCCGGTTTCGTCCAAAAGCATCACCGAGCAGATTTTGGATTTGAGCAGGCCGGCGGTCATGCTGACGATCAACTGCAAAATCTCGTCGGCGTAGCGGTCGGAAGCCACGGTGTGGCTCACGGCCGACAGGGTTTGAATGGCGTCGGCGCGGCGGCGGGTTTCCTCGTACAGCCGGGCGTTTTCCAGGGCGCCGCCCACCTGGCGGGCGATGGTGGTGAGGAGTTTTTGTGTTCGTTCCGTGTGGGTGTGGGCCTTCCGGTGCTGGACGTTGATGACCCCGACCACGGCGTCCTTGATCAGGATGGGCACCGAGAGGAAGGACTCGAATTTGTCTTCGGGGAGGTTTTGAAAAAATTTGAAGCGGTGGTCCTCGTGGGCTTTTTCGGGAAGGGCCAGGGGTTTTTTGTGCTCCGCGACCCAGCCCGTCAAACCTTCGCCCATCCTAAGGCGGATTCGGCCGATTTCCCCGGGGTGCGGGGTTTTGGAAGCGGACAACACCAGGCAGTCCTGGGCCGGTTCGTGGAGATAGATAAAACAAGCGTCGGCGCGCGTGACCCCGCTGACCAGGCCGACGATTTCCTGCAGCATGGTGTTGAGTTCCAGGGTGGACCCGATGATGTTGGTGATTTTGTGCAGCAGGTCCAATTCTTCGGACGTGTCCAAAACAACGGCGGTCTTTGCACGGGCCATGGGGCGCTCCTCGCGGGGGGATGAGAAGACTAATCTAGCTCATTTCCGACGGGTCGTCAAAAGCGAAACGGCGCGCCGGGCGGCTCCGTTCGTGGTATGATTGAGGGAGAAGACACACCCAGGGGGCTTGCCATGAACATCCTGTTGGCCGTTGACGGGTCGAACCATTCCAAACGGGCGTCGGATTTGTTGGCGCGGGCGACCGCCGGGGCGCACCGCGTGACCGTGTTGAACGTGACCCCCACGCCCGTCCCGGCCCCCGAGAAAAATTTGACCTCCGTGACGGAGGCCCTTAAGAAAAGCGCCGTGGCCTTGACCGAGGCTGTCGCGCGGGACCTGCGGCGGGCGCGCGGTTGGAAGGCACGGGCGGTTGTGGTCGAATCCATGGACGTGGCCGGCGCGGTTCTCGCCCAGGCGGTCCAAACCAAGGCGGATTTGATCGTCCTGGGGGCCCGGGGTTTGAACCCGGTCAAGGCGATCTTCCTCGGCAGCGTCTCGCAAAAAATCCTGGAGCGGGCCACGGTCCCGGTCTGGATCGTCCGGGGCGGCGGGCGAAAGAAATCCTTCCACGCGGTGTTGGCGGTCGATGGAACGCCCGGCGGCGAGAGGGCGTCGGCGTTTTTGAAACGCTTCGGACCGGTCGGCGGCGCGCGCCTTTCGCTGGTCCACGCGGTGTTGCACCCCTTGGCGGCCTGGCGGCCGGGTCCCTTCGGCCTTCCGACCGAGGCCTACCTCTCCGTGGACTTGCTCAAACAAACCCGGGCGGATTTACTCACAAAAGGCCGGACCGTCTTGGCCCGGGCGGCGAAACGTTGGGCGGGCCGACGGCCTCCGGCGGACATTTTGCTCCGTGAAGGCTTTCCCGCGGAAACGCTGTTGGACGCGGCCGGGGCGCGGGGCGCGGATGTGATCGTGATGGGTCGGCGGGGACTCTCCCGCCTGGACCGGTTTTTAATCGGCAGCGTGTCCCGCAAAGTGGCCTCGCACGCCGCCGGTTCGGTGTTGATCGTTCCCTAACCCGGTCGCCACCCCGGCCGGGGGGAGGTCGTGATGAACGTCTCCGTCCCGCGTGTCCGATGGTTTGAAGATCTTCGGCTCGTCGACGTGCCCTCCGTCGGCGGCAAGAACGCCTCCCTGGGCGAGTTGACCGGCCGCCTGCGCGGGGCCGGCGTGCGGGTCCCCGAGGGGTTCGCCACCACGGCCGCCGCCTTTTGGGAATTCCTGGACGCGGCGGGTCTCCGCGGCGAAATCCGTCGCCGGTTGGACGATTTCCACCGAGGCGCCAAATCCCTTCAACAAACCGGCGCGGCGTTGCGCGCGTCGTTTCGCGCCGCGCCCCTGCCCGAACCCCTGCAAAACGCCCTTCGCTCCGCCCACGCCGAACTCGCCCGCCGCGCCGGGGTCCGCCGTTTGTCCGTGGCGGTGCGCTCCAGCGCCACGGCCGAGGACCTGCCCGAGGCCAGTTTCGCCGGCCAACACGAATCCTATCTGAACATCGTCGGCGAAGAGGCCCTGCTCCGCGCCGTGCGCGACTGTTTCGCGTCGCTCTTCACGGACCGGGCGATCAGTTACCGGGAACAAAAAGGGTTTGACCATCTTAAAATCGCCCTGTCCGTGGGCGTGCAACGCATGGTCCGGTCCGACAAGGCCTGCGCGGGGGTGATGTTCACCCTCGATCCCGAAACGGGTTTCCCCCGGGTGGTCGTCATCGACGCCGTGTGGGGCCTCGGGGAAAACATTGTCCAGGGGATCTCCACCCCGGACGAGTACGTCGTGTTCAAACCGCTCCTCGACAACCCCGCGGCGCGGCCGATCCTCGCCCGGTCCCTGGGTCGAAAAGAAAAGAGGATGGTGTTCGCCCCGGGGGCCGTCCCGACGCGGAACCGGCTCACCACCGCGCGGGAACGCGCCGCCTGGACGCTCTCCGACGATGAGGTTCTTCGATTGGCGCGTTGGGGGGCCGCCATCGAAAAACACTACGGCAAACCCATGGACATCGAATGGGCGAAGGACGGGGACACCGGCGACTTGTTCATTGTCCAGGCCCGCCCCGAAACCGTCCAATCGCAGAAAACGGGCTCGGTCAAAACGTACACGCTCAAGGGGAAAGGCCCGCGCCTGGTGGAGGGCATCGCCATCGGCGACGCCATCGCCGCGGGGCCGAGCCAGGTGATCCGGGATCCGAAGGACATGGGGCGCTTCAAGGCCGGGTCCGTTCTGGTGACCGCGGCCACGAACCCCGATTGGGTTCCGCTCATGAAAAAAGCCGCCGCCATCGTCACCGAGCACGGGGGGCGCACCTCCCACGCCGCCATCGTGAGCCGGGAGTTGGGGGTTCCCGCCGTGGTCGGCGCGGCCCGCGCCATCGCCGCCTTGCGGGAGGGCCGGGAGGTCACGGTGTCCTGCGCCGAAGGGGAGCGGGGGTTTGTTTACGACGGACGATTGGCTTTTGAAGCCCGCGAGGTCCCTCTGGAGGCACTGGGGGAATTGCCGGTGCGGATCCTGATGAACGTGGCGAGTCCGGAGGCGGCTTTTCGCGGTTGGCGCCTGCCCGCCCGGGGCATCGGGCTCGCGCGCATGGAGTTCATCATCAGCGACCAGATCAAGATCCATCCCATGGCCCTGGCGCATTTCGAGCGGGTGCGCGGACCGGACCGGGCGCGCATTTTGAAATTGACCGCCGGGCACAAGGACATTCGCGCTTACTTCGTGGATCGGCTGGCCGCGGGCATCGCTCAAATCGCCGCCTCCCGTTGGCCGGACCCGGTGATCGTTCGTTTGTCGGATTTCAAGACCAACGAATACAGCCGGTTGCTGGGGGGGCGGGGTTTTGAGCCGAAGGAAGAAAATCCCATGATCGGGTTCCGGGGGGCGTCTCGCTATTACGACCCGAGGTACAAAGACGGCTTCGCGCTGGAATGCCGCGCGCTCAAGAAAGTCCGGGAGGGGATTGGCCTCGAGAACGTGGTGGTGATGGTTCCCTTTTGCCGGACGCTCAAAGAGGCCGACGCCGTGCTGGCGACGATGGCGGAGTTCGGGTTGAAACGCGGCGAAAGGGGCCTGCAGGTCTACGTGATGTGCGAAATCCCCTCCAACGTGATTCTGGCGGAGGACTTCGCGGACCGGTTCGACGGGTTCTCCATCGGGTCCAACGATTTAACGCAATTGACCCTGGGCGTGGACCGCGATTCGGGCCTTTTGGCGAAGGTCTTCGACGAGCGGGACGAAGCGGTCAAAACGATGATCCGCATGGTGATCGCCGCCGCGCACCGCAAGGGACGCCCCGTGGGCATCTGCGGCCAGGCCCCGTCGGATTACCCCGACTTCACGCAATTCCTCGTCGAAGCGGGCATCGACTCCCTCTCCCTCAACCCCGACAGCGTGGTGCCCATGACGAAGCGCCTGTTGGACGCGTCGACGCCGAAGCGGGTTTGACCCTCCCCCAGGGCCGCCTCGGCCACAGGGGTCAATAACGCGGAAGTCGTTACGCGGGGCCCCCGGGAGGCTTGGGGGCGCGGTTCCATGGGAGAAAGCCCAGGACGCGGGCCAGTCCGCAATACCCGGACGCCCCGGCGAAGACCAACCCCGCGCCCACGGCCACGGCCAACCAACGACCGGGGCCGGACCAGAGTCCGCCGATCACCACGAGACTTCCCGCGACGATTTGCACCTGACGCATCAAAGGGAGGACGCGGGAGGACTTCTCCGTTTTAAACCCGGCGTTTTTCCAGGCGGCGACACCCCCGTCCACCACCGCCACCCGCGTCCAGCCGGCGCGCCGAAGGTCTTCGACGGCCTTGGCGGATCGGAATCCCGTTTGGCAAAAAAAGAGCAAGTCCCGGTCCTTGGGCAAGGTGGGACGTTCCGCGTCGAGCCGGCTCAAAGGCACGTTTCGGCACCGGGGCGGCCGCTCCCACCGGTGTTCGTCGGGCTCTCGGACGTCGATGCCGAGGGCGCCGCGCGGGTGGTTCGGCGCGGTCCAGTCCCGCAATTCACGGACCGACACCACCGACGGGAGCGGTTCGGCCGCCGGGGCGGGGTTCGGGGTCGGGCGGTCGGCCGCGCAGGAGGTCATGCCGCCGGTGAGGTTGGAGACCCGGGCGAACCCGTTTTGGAGGAGGACCCGCGAGGCGACATGGGCGCGCAGTCCCACCTGGCAGGTCACCACCGTTTCCGCCGCGGGGTTTAACTCGGGCAGGCGATCGCGCAATTCGTCGAGCGGAATGTTGATCGCGCCCTCCAGCCGGTCCCGCGCGAATTCGCGGGCCGTGCGCACGTCCACCAATTGGAACGCCTCGCCCCGGTCGCGGCGTTGGCGAAAGTCGTCGCAGGTGATCAAGCGCTCCTCGCCCCGCAAGGCGTTGGAGGCCACGAACCCCGCGAGGATCACCGGGTCCTTGGCCGATGAAAAAGCGGGCGCGTAGGCCAGGTCCAAGGTCTCGAGATCGGTCACCTTCATGCGCGCGGCAAGGGCGGTGGCCAGCACGTCGATGCGCTTGTCCACGCCCTTTTCGCCGACGACCTGGGCGCCCAGGAGGCGTCCGTCCCCGGGGTCGGAAATGATTTTGATGTGCAAGAGTTCCCCGCCCGGGTAATACCCGGCGTGGTCCAGCGAGTGGATGGTCGTCGCTTGGACCGGCATCCCCAGCCGACGGGCCTCCTTTTCCGATAGGCCGGTTTTGGCGGCGGTGATGCCCAGGCATTCCACGATCGCGGTGCCCACGGCGCCAGGAAAAACCAGGCTTTCCCCCGCGGCGTTGGCGCCGGCCACGCGACCCTGTTTGTTGGCCGGACCGGCCAACGGCATGCGGACCGTTTTCCCCGTGACGGCGTGGACGACCTCCACGGCGTCCCCGGCGGCGAAGATATCGGGGTCGGAGGTTTGCTGGCGATCGTTCACGGCGATGCCGCCGGCCGCGCCGATGGTCAGCCCCGCTTCGCGCGCGAGCTTTAACTCGGGGCGAACGCCGATGGACAGGATCGCCATGTCCATCGGCAGACGGTGGCCGTCCGTGAGCTCGATTTCCCTGGCCCGCGGACCGCCGTGAAACGCTTTGAGGCCGCGACCCAGTTCGAGCGCGACCCCGCTGGCCCGCAGGTGGCCGCCCACGAAGGCGGACATGTCCGGGTCGAAGGGCGGGAGAACCTGGCTCTCCAGTTCCACCAGCGTCACGGCCACGCCCCAACGGGTCAAGGCCTCCGCCGATTCCAGCCCGATGAAGCCCGCGCCCACGACGACGGCGCGGCGCGGTCGGTTTTTCTCCAAAAAAGCGCGGACGGCGTCGGAGTCCGGTACAGTCTTGACGGTGAAGATGTTCTCGGCCGGAAGCCCCGCGACCGGGGGCACCACCGCCCCGGCCCCGGGCGCGAGGATCAGCCGGTCGTAGGGGGCGCGGAACACCGCGCCGGTGGCCAAATTCTTCACCTCCACCTCCCGGGCGGCGCGGTCAATGCGGATCACCTCGTGGCCGACGTGGACGCGCACCCGGAAACGCGTCCAGAATTTTTCCGGGGTTTGGAGGAAAAGGTCGCCGCGGTCGGGAATATCGCCCCCGATGTAATAGGGCAGTCCGCAATTGGCGAAGCTGACGTAGGGGCCTTTCTCAAAAAGGGTGATGTCGGCGCTCTCGTTGGCGCGGCGGGCCTTGGCGGCCGCGCTGGCGCCTCCGGCGACACCGCCGACGATCACGACGCGGAGGGGGTGGGGCATGGGGGGTCTCCTAAATGGATTTATAAAGACGAAAGGGCGCGACCGCCGCCCGGAACATCGCGCGCTGTGCCGCCCAGGGCGCGGCGAGGTCGTTTAAAGAAGCGCCGCCGTCCACGGCGCGACGCACCGCCGGAGAGCCGGTCAGGATGTCGATGGGCCGTTTGACCCTCTCGTATTCGTAGGGCGGGGGGGACCAGCGGAATTGCCGCGGGGCCAGGCGGCGGGCGGTGTGCAAAAGGGCGACGCCCGTCAAGAAGGGGGAGAAGGCGGACCAATCCGTCACGTGCGTTTGCACGCCGCCGCAGAGTCGGCCCGCCCATTTGTTGAAGGTCGGCCGGAACACGAGCGGCCGGAACGCCACCCCGGGCAACGCGTGCCGCGCCAGGGCGCGGGCCCAGGCGTCGCCGTCCAAAAAGGGCGCCCCCAGGATTTCAAAGGGACGCGTGGTCCCGCGCCCCTCCGAAAGGTTCGTCGCCTCGAAGAGGCACGCGCCCCCGTAGACGGACGCGGTCTCCAGCGTCGGCATGTTGGGGGAAGGCAGGACCCAGGGCAGGCCGGTGGCGTCGAAGCGTTGATTTCGCCGCCACCCCGTCGCGGGAAACACCCGCAGGTCCGCGCCCCAGCCGCGCGTCGCGTTCAGCCAAAGCGCCAGTTCGCCGGCGGTGAGGCCGTGGAGCACGGGCACGGGATGGAGTCCGACAAAGGAAAGGTGGTCCGGGTTCGGGAGGTTCCCGTCCGTTCGGCCGCCGAGGGGGTTGGGCCGGTCCAACACGAGGAAGGGTTTTTTCGCCCGGGCGCAGGCCTCGAGGGCGAGCGCCAAGGTCCAGACGAACGTGTAATAACGCACCCCGATGTCCTGCAGGTCGAAGACCATCGCGTCGATTTTGTCGAGCATGGACGGGGTCGGGGCGAGGGTTTTTCCGTAGAGGCTGAACACCGGGAGTCCCGTGGCCTTGTCCCGGGCGCCCTGCACGGGGGCCTGGTCCTGGAGGGCCGCCGCGAGGCCGTGTTCCGGCGCGAAAAGGGCGGTGAGCCGGAACCCCGCGCGTTGCAGGGCGAGGGCGGTGGGCGTTAAATCGGGGCGGACGGAGGCCGCGTGGGCGATGAGCCCCAACCGCGGTCCGCGCCATTTTTTTTCCGTCAGGAATCCTTCCACCCCCGGACGGACGGGTTTCATGACGCGCGGGTTCTTTGGCGTCGGGCTTCCATGAGCAGGATTCCGGCCGCCACGGCCACATTGAGGGATTCGGTTCGGCCGGCCATGGGGACGCGCACTTTCCGAACGTTCAAATCCGCCAAGGGGGCCGACCGGGGGCCGGCGCCTTCCCCGCCCAACAGGAGGGCCGTGGGACGGGTCCAATCGAAATCGGTGTAATCGACATCGCCCCGGGCGTCGGCCACCAGGAAAGTCAAATCGGATCGGGGGAGATCGCCGGGTTTTTCCAGGCGGAAAAGGGGCACGCGGAAAGCGCTGCCGGCGGAGGCCCGCAGCGCTTTGGGGGACAGGAGGTCGACGGTCCCCGGCAAGGCCCCGACGGCGTCCGCCCCCGCGGCTTCGGCCACGCGCAGCACCGCGCCGGCGTTGGCCGGGGATTGGAGCCCGTCCAAAAGCACGAACAGCGATCCGTTCGGGGGCACGGCCGCCGGGGGCGGGCGGTCGGCCCGGACCGCCAAACCGGGGGCCGCGTCCAGATCGCTGATGTAGGTCATCACCGTTTCGGACACGAAGTGAAGCGGCGCGCCCTTGGCTTTGAGAGCGTCGATCAAGGGGAAAAACCGCGGATCCCGGTAACGGGCGGTGAGGATCACGGCCTCCCGGGGCCGCAACGGGGATTCCAAAAGCTCGGCCACCAGGCGGGCGCCTTCCACGAACAGGGAACGGGGGTCGCGTCCGTCGCGGGCGTCCCGCATTCGGCGCACGAGGGGGTGCGCGCGGTCGCCCAGGGGGCGGGTCGGGGTGGTGGCGGCGGGGAGACCCGGCGCGGCGGGGTTGGGTTTACGCCGCTCCATGGGCGCGCTTTTTCGCGGCGGCGACCTGTTCGCCGTAAATCTTGGCGAAGGCCAGGACCGTCGCGACGATCAAGGGGCCCACAATGAGACCGATGGGGCCGTAGGCCTGCAGGCCGCCCAGGGTGCCGAAAAAGAGGAGCGCGATGGGGAGCTTGGCCTGTTCCCCAATGATGAACGGGCGGAGGAAGTTGTCCACCATGCTGACCACGAGCGCGCCCCAGATCATGAGCCCCACGCCGGGGACAACCCAGCCTTTGGCGATGAGCATCAGGCTCACCGGCAGCCACACCGTCGTGGCGCCGATGATCGGGATGAGCGCGAAAAAGGCGGTGGCGAACCCGAGAACGACGGAAAAGCGCACCCCCGCCACGGCGTAGCCCACGCCCGCCAGGAGCCCCTGGACCGAGGCCACGATAAACATGCCGCGGACCACCGCCGTCAGGGTTTCGTTGAGCCGGGTGAGGATGTGGGCCTTGTGGACTTCCTCCATGGGGATGAGCTCGACAATGGCCCGGGACACCCGTGCCCCGTCGCGGAAAAGGAAGAACAACGTGAAAACCATGATGGCCGTCTGAATGACGAAGACCAGGGTGTTTTTCAAAAGGGACGCCCCGAAGCCCGAAACGTTGGAGCCGAATTTTTCAACGGCGTTGAGCACGAGGTCTTTGGTGTTCGTGCCCGCCTTGTCCATGAGGTCTTGCCCGCGGACCCACAGTTTTTTGAGCGGCGCGGGGAGTCGGTCCTCAATGGCGTTGTGGGGGTCGGCGCGCACGGCCTGGACCTGTTCCTGGGCCCAGGGGTAAAGGGCGGCGGCCTGTTTCCCGAAAAGCAGGAGGAAAAACACCATCGGCACCACCACCATGAGGAACAGGGAGCTCACGCTCACCGCCGCGGCCAGGTTGGTCCGGTTGCGGAACCAACGGAGGAAACGAACGTGCAAAGGGTAAAACACCATGGCCAGGACGATGGCCACCAGGATGGCGTTGAAAAACGGCGCCACGATTTTAAGCAGTTGATAAAGGAGGAAACCGAAGGCCGCGAAAAAGAAGATGCGGAAGAGAAGGGGGCGGCCGTCGGAACGCCGGTCGGGGAACTCCGGGGCGTTCAAGACGGGTCCGTCCATTTGCCGTGGCGGCGAATAAGCGCCACCAGGCGTTCGTCGGCGTCGGCGGTGGCGATGCCCTTCTCCACGCATTCTTTGCCGACGTACAAATTGATTTTATCCACGCCGCCCCCCACGTAACCGAAATCGGCGTCGGCCATTTCCCCGGGCCCGTTCACGATGCATCCCATGATGGCGATTTTGACATTTTTGAGATGGCCCGTGCGCCGCTTGATCCGCTCGGTGGTGGTCTGCAAGTCGAAGAGGGTGCGGCCGCAGGAGGGGCAGGAGACGAATTCGGTTTTGCTGATGCGCGCCCCCGCGCCCTGGAGCAGGTTGCCCGCGCGTTCCAGGTCGCCCGCCAAGCCAAGGCCCGAAAGGAAAAGCGCGTCGCCCAGGCCGTCGGTCAAGAGCCCCCCGGCCAGCACCGCCGAGCCCAAGAGGGATTCTTCGCCGGGGTCCTGGGGGGGGAGGACCAACAGGAGGGGGATCCCCGAGGCGGCGACCCACTCGCGTGACGTCAAAAACCGCGTTTGGTGCAAAAGGATGGAAACGTCCGCCCCCCGCAGGCCGAGGACCAAATCGCGGTGGACGGTGGAGGCGCCGTGGGCGGCCGTCAATAAGGTCTCCGCCCGGGCGCCCGTCAGCCAAAGGGGCTTGCCCGCGTCGGCGGCGGCGCGCGCGGCCGGGCGGACGTCCCCGGCGGCCTCCGGCAGCCAGAGGGCGTCGGCGACGGCCAGGGCCGCGGCGGGATCGACCGGACCGTCGGCGCGCAGGACGAAGCCGACGCGCGTTTCAAACCCGAGGGCCTTCTTGAAATCCCGCAGGCGGTCAATGTCGACGGCCGCCTGGGCCGGCCAAACGACGAGCTCGGGGGCGAGGCCAAGGCCGGCGGCGTGGATTTTGTCGAGCCGGGTTTTGAAATCCGGGGCGGCCGTTCCGCCGGTTTCGACGGCGACGCGGGGCGGGTGGTCCTTGCCCAGCGCCACGGGTCCCACCCGCAATTCCCGCGTGGGCCGGCGGGAGTAATGGGTGGGGTCGCGGGGCGGGGCCGCGCCCCCGGATTCCCGGGCGTAGGCGATGGGCGCGCGGCCCTGATAAGGGGCCGTCAGCCGCCGGGCCACGGGCAATTCGAATTCGGGGTCCTCGGTGAGGGACACGCGCACCGTGTCGCCCAGGCCGTCCTCCAGCAGGGCGCCGATCCCGACGGCGGATTTGATGCGACCGTCCTCGCCGTCGCCGGCCTCGGTGACGCCCAGGTGGAAGGGGTAGTCGCCCCCCTCGGCGTCGAGCCGCGCGGCCAACAGGCGGTAGGCGGCGATCATCACCTTGGGGTTCGAGGCCTTCATGGAAAAAATGACGTCGTGGTAGTCGTTCTTGCGGCAAACGCGCAGAAACTCCAGGGCGCTTTCGACCATCCCTTCGGGGGTGTCCCCGAACCGGTTCAGAATCCGGTCGGAGAGGGAGCCGTGGTTGGTGCCGATGCGCAGCGCCCGCCCGAGTCGCTTGAGCTTCAGCACCAGCGGGGTGAAGCGCTCCTCGATGCGTTCGAGCTCGAGCGCGTATTCCCGGTCGGTGTAGTCGCGGGTTTTAAACGCTTTCGCGTCGGAAAAATTGCCGGGGTTGATGCGCACTTTCTCAACGTGTTCGGCGGCTTCGAGGGCGGCGTCGGGGCGGAAATGGATGTCGGCCACGAGCGGCACGCGCACGCCCTTGGCCCGGAGCGCCGCGGCGATGTTTTTCAAATTGCGGGCGTCGACCTCGGAGGGGGCCGTGATCCGCACGATCTCGCAACCCGCTTGCACCAGGCGGATCGCCTGGGCCACCGTGGCGTCGGTGTCCTGGGTGCGCGTGGTGGTCATCGACTGGAGGCGGAGGGGGTTGTCCCCGCCGACACCGACGTCGCCCACCCGGACCACGCGGGTCGGTCGGCGTCGATAGGCGAAAACATCGGGGCTGAAGGGCAATGGGTCCATGGGGTTGAAGCCGTCATTATACCAAACGCCCTTCGCGGGCTGTCTTGACAATATATTACTTTTTAGTAATAATTAGAACATCCCAATACCCGGAGGACCATATGCTTACACTGACCCCGAGCGCCGTTCAAAAAGTGAAGGATCTCTACAGCCAGGACAATAGTTTGACGGGAAAATCCCTGCGCGTGTTCGTGGGCCAAGGCCACGGGTGTTCCAGCTACGAGTACGGCTTTTCCTTCGACCAGGCCAAAGACGGCGACACGACCCTTCCCTGCGACGGGTTCCAGGTGGTTGTCGACGCCCCCAGCGCCGCCCTCTTGAAGGGTTCGGTCATTGATTTCAAGGAAGATTTTTCGGGGGGCGGGTTCGCCATTCAAAACCCCAACGCCAAGCGCAGCTGCGGTTGCGGGAAATCGTTTGATGCCTAATTTGTTCGACGTCACGGACCGGGCCGCCGCCCGCGCGCGCCAACTGCTCTCCGGCCGCGGGCCCGACGCGGCCCTGCGGGTGCGGGTGATCCCGGGCGGATGCTCCGGTTTGAGCTACGCGCTGGCCCCTTTGGACGGACCCGCCCCGGCGGGGGACCAACGGGTGGAATCGAACGGTCTCGCGGTCTACGTCGAACGTCAAAGCCTGTTGTATCTGGCGGGGACGACCCTCGATTACGAATCGAATATTTTCGCGAGCCGCTTCACCTTCAAGAACCCCAACGCCGCCGAAGCCTGTTCCTGCGGGGAGTCTTTCGCGCCGCGGGCGGGTCTGCCCACCGACAACGTCCGGCCCACCCCCTGCAAGAAGTGATCAGCGGCTGTAGCGCCCCGGGGAGAGGACGCGCTTCGGGTCGAAGAATCCCTTCAGCCGGTCCACCGTGTTCCAAAAGGGGTCGTCCCGGCCCGTCAACACGCCCATGGTTTGCACGCCGTTCCGGTAAGGGATGAACCCCGCCCGCAGGCACTCGCGCAAAAGCTCTTCGTAGCAAGCCGTGGCCCGGGCGCATTCGTCCGGGTTGTCCTTGTCGAAAAACACCGGGAACGTGCTGTCCAGCGCCCGCGCGTTGACCGTCGTGAACATGGCCGGCGCCTCGAACCCGTGCTTGGCGCAGATGGGCCGCACCACGTCCAAAAACTCCTGGACATGGCGGCCCGTCAAGGGCACGATGGGGACGAGCCACATCAGGCCGCAGCGGTCCCGGTCGGGGTCGAGGTCCCGGGCCGGTGTCGCGTGGCGGGTGTTGCGCCACCAGGACATGCGCAGGGAATGTTCGCCCGGACGCCCCGCGGCCAGGCCGAAGGTGAACCGCAACGTCTGCACGGCCCCCGGAATGTCCATGTCGAGAATCACGCTCAGGATTTTCTTGAACTGGTCCAAAAACCGGATGGTGCCGCGGGAGATGAACCGCAATTCATCGACGCGGCCTTTGAGCGCCGCGCGCAGCGCTTTCTTCGACGCGTTGATCTGGTCCTGGGTCCCGTACAGGGGCGCGATGCCGCTCCAGGTGTAAATTTTTCCTTGCTGGGCGATCCCGCGCGCCACGTCGGGGGGCATCGGCGTGCGGCCGCCCGTTTCCTCCCAGGGGAACTGCCGCGCCATGAGCAGCGCCCGGTCGCGGTGGGCGATCACGAGCGAGCCCTGCACGAAACCCCGCATCACGAGCGGGCGGAAGGCGTCGACCAGCGGGACGATGGCGTTTTCGTCCCGGCAAGCGAAATAGGCCATCTCAATGCACTCCGGCGCGGGGGCCAGCCACAAACCCATTTTGACCACCACCCCGAAATTGGATTGGGTGAAGAGGCCATCGAGGTAAGGCCCCACGCCCCACTTGTAAACCCACCGACCCTGGGCCCCGTCGAAATGGCCGAAACCCGTTTTGAGCAGTTGTCCGTCGGGCAACACGACCTCGAAACCCGCCACGGCGGCGAAGTGGTCGCCGTATTGGCCGAGGCCGAAGCCGCGCTCCAGGGCGTTGCCCACCAGGCTCGCCCGGGGGCCCGCGCCCGTCCCGTCGACGCAAAACGGAACGCGGTTTTTTTCCAGGTATTCCGCCAGTTGGCCTTGGGTGACGCCCGGCTCAATCACGGCGTAACCGAGTTCCGCGTTCACTTCCAAAATGCGGTTCATGCGGCCGAGGTCCATGACCACGCTGTCGTCCTTGGCGGGCTGGGCCGAACCGTACCCCCAATTGTGGCCGCCGCTCACCGGATAGAGGGAGAGCCCGTGGTCCCCCGCCGCTTGGATCAATGCCTTCACCTCCGCCGCGTCGGCGGGGCAAACCACGGCGCGCACACGCCGGTCCGTCGGGAGCGTGTTCCGGTGGTAGGGCGCGAGCCGCGCCGCGTCGGTAAAAAAGTGCGCTTCGCCCACGGCACCCGCCAGGGCCCGGGCCGCGGCTTCGGGCAGAGGCGCCGGCGCGGGGGGGGCGGCGACGGGCGCGGCGGGGCGGGCCGTCACAAGCACGTGGGGACTGTGCCGGGTTTTTTTCACCCGCCCGGGGGTGAACCCGCTTTGCCGGAGCGCCGCCAACAATTCGTTCACGTTCATGTCGACCAGGGCCTGGGGCGGTCGCTCGCGCGTGAGCACCAAGAGCTCGTAGGCCAGGCGGAACAGGCGGGGACCCACGCGGAGGAATTCCCGCGCGACCGCCGCCGCCCCACCCCGGGCCCAGGCGCTCTCGAGGTCCGCCGCGAAGAGCCCGCGGAGAAAGGATCCGCCGGTGCGCCCCAGAACCAGGACCTCGCCGTCGGTTTTGATCACCCGCGCGGCCTCCGACAAGAGAAAAGCGGGGTTGCCCATGCCGACGAAGGCCAAGGGGTTCACCAAAAACACGCGGTCAAAGACCTTGTCTTCAAAAGGCCAGGACCGGCCCGGGTCGCCGTGGACCCAGGCGGGCGGCGCCTCGGGGAATTTGGCTCGGGCGGCGGTCAAGGCGCTTTCGTTTCCGTCGAACCCGACGTAGGCCACGGCGTGGGAGGCCAGGGCCTCCCGCAGGGCGCCGGTGCCGCAGGCCACGTCCAGGACTTTTTGACCCTCGGTCAATTGGGTGCCGTTGGCAATGTCCGCCGTCTGTTCCTGAAACGGCGCGAGGCTAGAAAAAAAATCCAGCAGCCGGTGATGCGCCCCGGGGTCGATGGTCGGCACGCCCATGAGCCCCTCGAAAAGGACCAGGTGCGTCAACAACAACACCGCGATCGAAACCGGAAGGGCGCCCCAGGGCCGAATGTTGAAACCGTAATCGGCGAACAGGTCGATACTTCCCAGGCCGCCGATCACAAAGGCCCAGAAGACCCGCCGGGCCAAGCGCTTGGCGTTCTCGTCTTCCAAAAAGCGGGAGCGCGCCAGGAGTTGACCGGTGCCCGCGATGAGGAGCCCGAAGAGGAAAACCACGAACAACGGGTGCAACGGCCCCGCCTGGAACCAATGCCCCCAGGGGTACCGGTTCACGCCGGAGAGGAACGCCCGTCCCCCGTAGGTGAGGGCCAAAAACCCGGCCCCCGACCCGTAGAGCAGGCCGACGCCCCACCAAGCGGGGGGGAAACGGCCGAGCACGGCGCAGTAGTGGTAAATCCCGATGGGAATGAAAACGACCCCGACGTAGGCGGCGCGGCTCCAGAAGAAGGCGGTTGACGCGTCGGCGGAGCACAGGATCAACGCGTTGGTCGTCTGCCAGAGGCCGAGGGCGACCTGGAAGAACCCGAAGAGGGCCGTGGCCCGGGTTCGCTTCTTGGACACGACGAAGGCCGCCACCCAAAAGCTGAGGACGGCGCTGGCCAGGGGCAACAGGGCCAAGGGTGTGAAATCGTAATCGATCATGTTTTTCCTCCGTTAAGGCGGAGAGCCAGGGGGGCCGCCCACCGTCGCAAAAAGAGTCCGATCCCGCCCCACATCGTCAGGTACCAAAGGGGGACGCCTCCCGGGGGCGGGTCGGGGTAGCGCCAAAGGCCCAGGGCCACCCCGGGAAATTCGAGCAGCGTGCCGACAAGGACCAGATAACCCGCGTGCCGGAGATCCTCCGGCGCGTGAAAGCGGAGCAACGCGACGGCCAGCACCCCGCCCGAAGCGGCCAACACCGCCGTCGACGATCGAAAAAGGGAAAAGCTCAAAGCAAAGAGGATCAAAAGCCCCCAAACGGGCGGCCCGGGCCGGGGGGCGGGGACGCCGCCGATGGTCCGGTGGGTCTGGAGGACCCAGAATCCCCAAAGGATATATTCCCAGGCGGGTAAAACGCCCAGGTCCGGGGAGGTGAACTCAAAAATTCCCCGGTGGATGGCCACGGTGTTCATGACGGTAAAAATCGCGGCGGACCCGAGAAAGAGCGCCGCGTCGGAGCGCCGCCAGGGGGCGAACGTCACCCCCCAAAGAATCAGCAGCAGGCCGGTTTTCCAAAAGGCTCCCGGGACCCCGAACAAAATCGCGAACGTCGCCGCCAGTCGCGCCCAAGGCAGGAGCTTTCTCATCGCCCCCCCGCAAACAGAGTCCCGAAAAGCGCGGCGCGAAGCCGCGTGGACCTCCGAATCCCCCGGGGGGGACGCATCGGTTCAGGCCGCGCGGGGGTTCGGGCACCGGGGCACTCAATTGCCTGATAGACCGGAAGGAAATTGGCGAGTCGATGACGCGCGTTCGGCAGGCCGGCCGCCGTCCAAGCCGTCGCCCATTCGTCAAAAGAAAAAGCGGCCGCCAGGGAGTTGGCGCTGTCGCGTTCCAGGATCGCGGACCGACGCGCGGTGGTGAGGGCGGCAAAACGCCCGGCGGTGTCCGAGCCCCGGGGCCGGGCGTGGTCAAACAGCCAGAGCGCGGCGCCGTCCCGGTCCCGTATTCGCCGGATTTGCTCGAAACACCGCGCCAAATCCCCTTCCCGGGGCAAGTGGTGAAGCGCGAAGAGACTCGTGATGACGTCCAAAGGCCCGGGCAAAGGGTCCGTCAATTCGGTCATGTCTCCCTCGATCAACTGAATTTTCCCGGAGAGTCCGTCCTTCACGATCCGCTCCCGACCGAGCGCCCGCATGGCGGGGGAAGGTTCGAGGCCGACGATTGTTAAATCCGGTCTTCGAGCCGCGAGCAGACGCAGGAATTGTCCCGACCCGGAACCCAGGTCCAAAACGCGTCCATTCAAGGGCGCCAGACGGGACACGCGGCGGGTGTTGAAACAATAAATGGGGGCGAGTAAATCGAAGCCGGCCCCGTGAAAAGCTTCGACGGCGGCGGGGTCGGTCATCACGGACTGGGGTTCGGGGCGGCGTTGCTGGGGAAGCCCACAACGTTCGGCGGCGATCAATCGTGCCCATTCGAAACACAAGGAAAACAACATGGTTGCCCTTATATACCGTCGAAACAGCGGATTTTCAAGCCCCGGGAAAGGCGCGGTGGTTAATGTGTTGCAAGAAAACAAAAAGATTGAATTTAACCCCAAAGTCGCGTATGTTTAAAGAGACTAAGCGCTCGAGACACCCATGCTTGATTACGGCAACATCAAATTCGTCGTGGCGACCACCCCGAAGCTGCTCCAGGGGGTTCACCGGTTGCGCTACGATGTCTACGTGAATGAATACCATTTCGAAAAAGCCGAGGACCATCCCAGCGGTTTGGAAAAAGACGAGTGGGATCCCATGTCCCTCCACATGGCCGCCGTCGACGCGGAGGAGAACGTCGTCGGGACCATTCGGTTGGTGTTAAACTCCCCGCACGGATTGCCCACCCTGCACGCCGTGACCCCGTTTTACCAAGAACCGCATCCGTCGTCGCCCCGGATCGCGGAGGTGTCCCGCCTGGCCGTGGCGCGGGATTTCCGTCGGCGCGTGGAAGACGGGTTCCGCGGCGTGGACGACCTGGCCGAGGCCGCCCCCGGCTCGCGTTTCCATCGGGCGGAAAAAGGGGAATTCAACAGCCAGGACCGTCGGCGTCAGTTCGCGGTGATATTGGGTTTGTTCAAGATCATGTACCACGTGTCCAAGCGGATCAACTTGGCGGATTGGTACATGGTGTCGGAAAAACGGTTGTGGTATTTGTTGAAGCGGTACCACATCCTTTTCCACCCGGTGGGGCCGGAAATGGAGTACCACGGCGTGCGGATTCCCTACATCGGGCACATTTCGGAAATTGAAAACCACATGCTGAAAGTGAACCAATCCCTAGCGGAATCCTTCATCGAAGGGCTGGATCAATCCGCCGACGAGGGCAAGGCCACCTGCCCGGTGCCGCCCCCGGAGGTTAAACCCCGGGAGGTGTTCGAAACGGTGCCCGACATCGTCTGGCCCTACCGCATTCCCCAGTCCCCCCCGGTCGTGCCCACCGCGACGGACCTGGGCCTCGATCTGTCCTCTTAATTCAAGCCTTCTCCCCCGAAAGAGTTAAGCGAAACCAGGACTCGTTGCGCGCCCGCAAATAAGTGAGCCCGGTTTCCCTGGCCAGGGCGTCCAATTCGTCCGCTCGAAAAGAACGCCGCACGGCCAAGGGGCTGTCGTGGCGGAGGATCTTGTCGCCCCACAGGCCGGCCGCCGCCCCCGCCGCCCAGTAGGACAGAAGGCCGCGACGCAAGTCGGAGATCACGAGCCCCTTGCGGGCACGGCGGTCCATGGCCCGGAGCGCCTCGGTCCGCAGTCCCACCGGAACGTGGTGGAGGAACAAGGACGCGGTGACATAATCAAATGTCAACTCCTGGGGCAGGTCCCGGAGGTCGCGTGTCAGCACCGTGATTTCGGGGTAGGCCCGCGCCGCCTCTTTGGCCAAAGCGGCGATGGAAGGGAGCAGCTCGACCGCGGTGATGCGAAGGGAAAAACCGTGCTTGCGGCCCCATTGCGCGATGGCGATGGGAATGTCCGCGCCGCCCGTGCCCACGTCCAAAAGACGCACCGGCTCGCCCGGGTGCCAACGGACGCTCCAGCGGGCCAGGGGGCGCAAAATAGCCCGTGCGCCCCCAAACCGTCGGTTGGTGAGGGCCAGGTAGCGGAGGGCCCGCCGGGCCTGGTCCGGGTCGAAGGGGCGGGTGTCCATCCATTCGTCCTCATCGACGGGAGCGCGCAGATCCGGAAAAAGTTTCACGCCCGGCTATCTTACCATGTTGTCGCCCCGAAACAACGACGGCCGCGCCGGGTGGCGCGGCCGTCGAAGGCCCTGGGAGGGGGCTGAAGGATTTACTTCAAAACCGCCACCCGGAAGACCTGGCGGGATCCGTCGCCGTCGACCACGCCCAAATAGACGCCGGTGGCCACGGGGCGCCCGTCTCCGGAACGCCCGTCCCACCGCGCCTGTCCCTCGCCGTCGGCGGTCAGTTCCACCACGAGGCGCCCCGACGCGGCGTAGAGCCGCACCCGGGCGTTCGCCGCCAATCCGTCCACGAACAGGGGGTCGCCCCGGGACGGTCGATAGGGGTTCGGCGTCACGGCGAGCGCGGCGGTCCTCGGAGCGACCGGCGTGCGCGTGGCGATCTCCACGTCGAATCCCGTCGCGATTCCATCGCCATTTTGCGCCGTGACTTTAAAGACGACCGGGCGGTTCGCGGGCGTCGTCGGCAGCGCGGCGGTGTGCGCGGTGCCGCGATGCACCGGGGTGAACGCCGCGCCGCTCAAAGAGCGGAAAACGCGGTAAACCGTGTTCGCGGGGTTGCCGTTGGGATCCCAGGTCAGTGTCCAGACACTGTCCGCCCAGGACAGAGTGGAACCGACGGGCGCGTTGGCGAGCGTGAAGGCGGTTCGGGAGGGGACGGAGGTCGCGCTCCCGGCCTCGTTGAAAGCCTCGATCACGATCCGTTGCGGGGTGTTGGGCGACAGTCCGGGCTGGGTCCAAACGGTCGTGTCCGCCGGCAGGTCATCGGACAGGACGGTACCGTCGGCCGCCCGGCGGACGCGGTAGCCGGTTTCGTTGTCGGCGTGGTCGGTCCAGGACCAGGTCAAGCTGTCGGCGGTCCGCGTGGACACGGCGACGCCGGTCGGCCGGGCCGGCCGGGCGAGACCGCTTTTCGCAAGGGCCGAAGCGACCGATCCGCCGGCGTTCCGCACGGTTACGTAACGGTATTGTGGAATCCGGGGGGAAACCCCGGTTTCCGTGTGGGCGGTGGCGTTGGGGGGGAGATCGGCGATCAGCGCGAAGGGTCCGGCCGCGGAGGTCGCGCCGTAAAGGCGATACCCCGTTTCGTTGGACGCCCCATCGGTCCAGGTCCAGGTGACGTTGTTGCCCCGGGCCGCTCCCGTGAGCCCGCGGGGGGCTTGCGCCCGGCTGGTCCGTCCTCCGCCCACGGGGGCGGGAGCGCCGGTGTTTTCCCGAATCAAACGAAGACGCCCCTCCGTGGAGAGCGTTAAGAGTTGAGCCCCGCCTTGGGCGTCCAGAGTCAAGGCGGCGGGGGCGCCCCAACGGGCGTCCTCGGCGAGAACCGTTTCGGTCCAGCCGGTTTCACCCCGGACGCCGAGCACCGTGCGGAACCAATGGGGGTTGTAGTTGAAGTGCAAGGCGTAGAGAGTTCGGGGCGCGCCCGCGCCGTCCAGGGCGAAGCCCGGCGCAGGGGTTCCGGTGTGCTCCCAATCGGGTTCGTCGTAATGGGCATATTCCCCGATCCAACCGGAATCGGTCCGGACGTTGTAGCGCACCCGGCCGTCGCGGTTGTTCAGGCAATCCACGACCCGCGGACGGCCCTCGCCGTCGATCAGGATCGTCGGCTCCACCCGGTAGCGCCACTCCTCCAGGGAATCCACGGGTTCCGGCGCGGACCAGCCCTCGGCGTCCCGCACGGTGTAATACAGGGCGTGGGGGCCGTCGTTGGTCCCGTAGGCCACGTGCACGCGGCCCGACTCATCAAGGGCCAAATGGCTGGTGTTGGCGGTCACGCCGGTGGCCACGGGCTCGGCGGTCCAGCCCGTCGGCGATCGACGGGCCGTGAGGAGCGCGGCGCCCTGCCCCGGGGCGGACCAGAGAACGCGGGGTTCTCCGCTGGGGTCCACCACGAGATTGGCGATCACGCTGGCGTCAGTGGCGGCAACGGTTTCTTTTGTCCAGGCGCCGTTCTCGCTCACGGCCCAGCGGAGTCCTTCGGACTCGGTGTAGAAGACCACGTGGGGTCGCCCCCTCGCGTCCAGGGCGAGGTCCGACGCCACGAGGAACATGGCGGACCCGTCCGCGGCGGGGTACCCGGTGGCGTTTTCATCGATCCATTCCGGGGAGCTCCAATTGGTTCCGTTCCATGTCACGTAGCGGAGCCCCCGTTGAGACGGGTCGAAATAGGTCACGTGGAGCACGCCGTTTTCATCCAGGGCGCTGCGCAAAGTCCCGTCCGCCGCTTCGGGACCGAGAACGGCGTTCAAAGGAGTCGTTCGGCCCTCGGCTTGGTTGGGCTCGGATTCCGCCTCGCCTTGGAACGCCGTGATGCGGCGAAAAAAGGCGGTGTCGGCGGGCAGGCCGAGCTCCGTGTGGGAGGTTGTCCCCGCGGGCAGGGTCGCTAAAAGCGTGTAGGGCCCTTCGGGAGCGGAGGCGCCGTAAAAGCGAAACCCGTCCTCGTTCCCGCTGTTGTCGGTCCACGCCCAGCCCAGGCTGTTTCCGGTGCGGCGGGTGGCGTGCAACTGGGTCGGCGCGGTCGGTCGCAGGGTTGGGTCGTTTTCAAAGGCGACTTCCCACAGGGAATAACCCCACACGGTGTCGCCCGCCCCGCCCCGTTGTTCGCCTTTCACACGGAAATAACGCGCGGTCATCGCGGGGAAGGTCACGACATCCTGGCCGCCGTCGCCATCCGTGATGACGGCGGCGTCGGTCCAGTGGGCGTTGTCGTTGGAGTATTGCACGCGGTACTTCTTGGCGTGGGCGGTTTCCCAATGGAGGGTGACTTTATTCACCGTCTTGGCGGAAATGAAGTCCATGGCCAAGAATTGCGGGTCCTCCCAGACCGATTCCCAGCGGGTGGCCGAATCCCCGTCCACGGCGTAGCGGGCGTGGTTGTCGCTCATGACGGAGGAGGCGAAGGCGTAGGGCGCCGTGTAGGGGCGCAATCCCGTCGCCGCCAAACCGCGTTTGATGTGTCCGTTTTTCATGAGGCTTTCCATGACCCGAAGGCGGCCGTCCTCCGTCAGCTGGTTGATGATGGCGATGGCCAGGGGCCCGTTGTTGATCCCCAGCGTCACGGGGGACGTGGATTGGGTCACGTTGAATGAATCGGTGAACCCGTTGCGGCCCCAGACGTGGTGTTTGTATTGAAAGTACATGTGTCGCAGGGCGGCGAGGGTGTTGGTGTAGTTGGCGGAGTGGTAATGGGTGAGGCCGATGGAGGCGCCCGCGGCGGACGGTGCCACGTGGCCATCGTGGTTGTCCAGGCCCCAGACGTGATAAATACCGTCGGACCCGTAGGCCGGGGTCAGGCCCCAGCGGTTTTCGGCATAGCGTCCGTCGTTGAGGCAGGTGAGCCGGTTAACCTCCGTGGCCAACAGGGAGTTTTTGGAGTAATCGCCAAAGTCGTCGTGCAGGCCCTGGTCGGTGAAATCGTTGTACACACCGCGGAAATTGTAATAGAGGTGGTGGAACTGGTGAAGGAAAAGAGGCGTCGGGTGGGGGCCGTTCATGTATTCGATGCCCTGACGCTGGCCCCACATTCGGTTCAGATTGGTCCAGGCGGCCGTGCTAATGGCGTGCGTCGGGGAGCCGAAGGCGAGGGGGTAGATGAACATGGCTTCGGAGTAGTCGCCCCAAAGCGCGGGAAGGTACCCCTCTTCATTGCTCCACCCCATGGAGAGGAATGTGTTCCGCCGGACGTCCCCGCCGGCTTTGTTGATGTATTTCGTCCAATCCATGCGGCGGTAAAGGCGGTCGGCCTGCTCGGTGATGTCGTTGTTCGGCGTGCCGCGGAAGTATTCTCCCGCTTGCAGGGCGCCGAGGATGAAGAGGGACGAGTCGACGGTTGAGATTTCGGATTTGTCCGCCCCGTCCACCCAGCGTTCGGCGGTGGCCCCTTTCATGAATCGGTACCAAAACCCCTCCTGGTGGGGCGCGATGTTCTCAAAGACATTCAGGATTTTTCTCGTGCGATCGGCGGCCTCCTGCGTGGTGATCCAGCCACGGTCGGCGGCCGCGGAGATCAAGCTAAGCCCAAAGCCCGTCGCGGCGATGTGGGCCTTGGGGGAGTAACCCGCCCCGTAACTGTTGGCCGTGTCGCTCACGAGGCCGGTGGTGGGGTCGGCCTCGTTCCAGAAATACCAAAACAATTTCTTGGCCATCCATTTTAAAAACTCCCGCTCGTAAAATTGGGTGGCCACGGCCTCGATCCCGGAGATCATGGCGTTGTCGGGGTCGCCGTCGTTCTGATAAACCTCGACGTTGATGCCATCGTGATTGATGGGCAGGTTAAAAGAGATGGTGTAAGGCTTGTTTTTCCCACCCGCCAAGGACCAGATGTCCAGGGTGTTTTTGATTTGCCCCGTTTTGGGGTCGGCGTATTGGTATTCGGTTCCGTTCAGCCGAACACGAAAAAGTCGTTTGCCGGGTTCGTCCCAATAGGTCTCGTTGAAATGCAGCCGGATGAAGTAGCCCCCGGGGGGGACTTCCAAGCGGTATTTAACAAACCGGCCGAAACGGTGCGACCGGTAGACTTCGCTCAACGCGGGGGTCACCGCCGAATTGTCCACGGCGGCTTCGCCGCCGAAATGGCCCCAGCGGTAAAGGGATTCGAAGGGTTCGTCCTTCATCCAATAATTGCCGTTCAAAACGTGGTTTTCGGTGCTGCCGCAGTTGAGGAGGAAGGCTTCCTCCCCGTTGGTCGAGGCGGGCGTGAGCGCGGCGCGCAACGGGACGGCGAACAGCGCGGCCCCGACGGCCGCGCCCAACGCAAAACGGTGGATTCGTGTCATAAGAGAGACCCCTTGGTCGGCGATGTGCCCGCGAATGCCCACGCGGGCAATAAAGAGTGTAGCAAAGTCCTTCGAAATGTCAAGGGGGGTTATTGGGGGTGTTCGGCGAGCCAGCGCTCGACGGCGATGGCCGCCATGCAGCCCTGGCCCGCGGCGGTGACGGCCTGGCGGTAGACGTGGTCCACGCAGTCGCCGGCGGCGAACACGCCCGTCACGTTGGTTCGGGTGTGGCCGTCGGTCTTGACGTAGCCCGTGTCGTGGAGGTCGATTTGGCCGCGGAAAACGCCGGTGTTGGGTTCGTGGCCAATGGCCATGAAAAGCCCGTTGGCGGCCAGGGTTTCCACGGCGCCGGTGGCGACGTTTTTGATCCGGATTTGCTCGAGGGTTTTCTCGCCGTGGGTGTCTTCCAGCACGTAGGGGGTCTTCAAAAGGATCTTGGGGTTTTTCCGGACCCGTTCGATCATCACCTTGGAGGCGCGGAATTCGTCGCGACGGTGAAGGAGGATCACTTGGCTTCCGAAGCGGGTCAGGAAGAGGGCCTCTTCCATGGCGGTGTCGCCGCCGCCGATCACGGCGATGGGCTTGTTGCGGAAAATCGGGAGCGCGCCGTCGCAGGTGGCGCAGGCGGAAATGCCCCGGTTCCAGAACTTGGCCTCGGCGTCGTTGTGCAGGCGTTTGGCCGTGGCGCCGGTGGCGATGATGACCGCCTTGGCGCTGTACTCGGCCTCGTCCGTCACCACCTTAAAGGGGCGGGTGGAAAAATCCACCGACTCCACGTCTTTGTCGAGCACCTCGGCGCCGAACCGTTGGGCCTGTTTGCGCATGTTGACCATGAGTTCGGGGCCGGCGATGCCGTCGGGAAAGCCGGGGAAATTTTCGACGTCCGTGGTGGTCATGAGCTGTCCGCCCGATTGACCGCCTTTCATAAAGCCGCCCAGGACCAAGGGCTTCAAGCCCGCCCGGGAGGTGTAGAGCGCGGCGGTGTAACCGGCGGGACCGGACCCAATAATGACAACATGGCGTGTTTCCATAAAACCAACCCCTTTGCGATGGATTAAGACAATTATAGCACACCGGGGATAACGTCCACGTCCTACCCAACCCTTGAATAAAGGCGGGGGGGGGTTAAACTTAATAGGAGAGAGGGGGAGGACCCAAGGAGAGTAAAAGGAGATTAACGATGTTCAAAAAACGATCTCCAATGGGTTTCACGTTGATTGAGGTGATGCTGGTTGTGGCCATTATCGGTTTGCTTGCCGCCATAGCAATACCGAAATTCGCCGATATGACTCGCAAGGCCCGGGAGGCCGCCACTTATGGGAACCTCGGAGGGCTCCGGGCCGCGTTGAGGATTTATTACGCCGATACGGAAGGTCTGTATCCCGATAGATTTTTTGTCGCTCAAGTGCTGACATCGGGAGGAAAATATATTGATTCCATCCCCCCCTGCGATATCCCTTTGCCAGGCCACCAAAAGATGAGAATTTTGAAAGCCCCCGAAGTGGTTCCCCACTTGGACGGGGGGTACTTTTATTATAGGGATCCACAGGAATGCAGATTTTTTGTATTTCCAACGGATGGTCTTGGATCCTTGGTCGGGATCAACATCGCCTGCACACATTTGGACGTAAAAGGAAAAAGTTGGGGGCGTGGGGAGGTGGGTGCGAGTTGAAGGGTGACCGTCCGGCAAAATTGTGATTCATCGGGGAGGGCGGGGAACAACACGTCACTCCCGATCTATGGGTGAAAATTAATCCCGACCTCGGCCGCAGAGAGATCAAGGGCGCGGAGGGTTTCGATCACGGCGGGTTTGAGGAAGAGCCCGGTTCGGGAGGTGTGCTCCAGAAATTCAAACACCCGGCGCCAGTGGGCGTAAGGCGCCTTGCCTTCGCGGATCATGCGGCAAAATTCGATTTCGAACCCGCTGTAGCCCCGCTGGTGGACGTCCACCACCCCCAGCAGGGGGATCAACTGGTGGTTGGTGACCACGGGACTGTTTTGGCGGGGAGAGAGCAGGCCCCAGGCGGCCACCTGGTCCCGAACGGCGGACTCGTCCAAATTCCAGGCGGCCAGGGGGAACAGGAGCCGAGCCACCCGGTCCGCCGGCCAGCGCGACCCGCGCCACCAGGGGTGCGGGTCTTCCGGCCCGAAGATGTCTTTTAAAGGGAGGCCCGCCACGTGGGTGCGGTCCGAGCGTTCCCTCTCCGCTGGGGATTCAAAGCCCCGCAGACCCAGCCCGCCCTCGACCTGCAGGCGGGAATAGCCGCAGAGGATCAACGGGATGCCTTTTTCGGCGGCCAAGCCCCGCGCCGTGTCGAGCAGCAGTTCCCCGTCGCTGAAATCCACGGTGCCGTAACCGCCGTTCTCGTTTAAGTGCGTGAGTCCGTAACGGAACAATTTTTTCATGAAGGCCCGGGTGGGTCGAAGGGTCACGTGGTCCAGGTCCAGGCGCCGGACCAACCGGTCGATGTTGTCCCGGGCCACCGGGCTCATGAAGGTGTTGTCGTGGGTGAAGGCCAAGAGGCGCAACCGGGGGTGTTCGTCCCGCAGGCGACGGATCATGTAGACGCTGTCTTTCCCACCGCTGAAAAGCACGAGCGCGTCGTGGGGGCCCGTTCCGCGTCCGGCGTGGGCCGAGATGATTTCGTTTAAGCGCGGGGTGTCGTCCGGGGGCGGCGCGGTCGGGCCGGAAGGGGCCCGGCAGGGCGCGCAAAGTCCCTCGGCGTCCAAGGGGGCGGCGCGCTCCGACAGGGCGCAACGGCGGCACCGGCGGGACAGGCGGCGGCCGGCCCAGAGACGGTGCAGGGGCCAAACGCGGTGGACATAGAACTCAAAGAGGCGCGCGGCGCGGAGGGGGGTCGAGGCGTCGCTCATCAATAACTTTTCTTGGAGACCGAGAGGTAACGCAGGACGTCGCGGATGAGGAGGATGCTGACGGGTGTGCCGTCGGCGTTTAAAACGGGCACATGGCGGTACCCCCCCACGGACATTTTGTTGACCGCGAAGGCGATGGGGTCCTCGGGGTGGACCCAGCCGGGGTTCCGGGTCATCACGTCCTCGACCTTCAGTTTGTCGAGGTCGCGGTTCGTCTCCGCCACGCGCAACAGGAGGTCGCGGTTGGACAGGATGCCCACCATTTTCTTTTTCTTGTAGACAAGCACGCAGCCTTTTTTCTCTTTTTGAAAGATCGCGAGGATTTCGGCCACGGCGTCGTCGGGGCTGCAGACGAGCAGGTCCGCCCCGGTCAGGAGCTCCGAAACGGGCTCGTTCAAGAGGGCGTCCTGGAAGGCGTCGCCGCGGCGGCGGGTGTGCGGGAGGCTTTTTTGCATGAGGGAATGCATGCAGTGTTTGCACCGGTCGTCGCCGGGCAGGTTTTTCTGGCCGCAGAAAGGGCAGGGGGTCATGGGGTCACCGTCCAGGTGTCGTCGGTGTACAGCAGATCTTTCAAGCGGCCGCGGCCCTTTTTCTTGATCACGTCCTGAATCTGCTGGTTCATCAGGTCGTCGTAGGTGGGCTTTTCCACGCAGCGCAGCACGCCGAAAGGCACGGGAAAATCGGGGTGGGTCAATTGGGTGAGGAGGTAGGCGTTGTTGGGGCGGGGGTCCGCCTCGTTGTGGATCAGGAGCCCCTGGGTGTTCGCCGGGTCGAATTTGACGATTTCGGGGTAAAGGCCGTTGAGACGGATGGCTTTTTTGTCGTCGACGCGGCCGAAGACCAGGGGTTTGCCGTTTTCCAAATACACCATGCGGTCTTCGCGGGTGTCGCGTCCGGTCACGGGGGCGTGGGCCTTGTCGTTAAAAATGATGCAGTTTTGGTAGACCTCGATGAAGGACACGCCCTTGTGGCGCATGGCGCGCTCCATGACGGCCGACATGTGGCGCGGGTCGGAGTCGAGCGTGCGGGCGATAAATGTGGCCTCGGAGGCGATGGCCAGACAGAGCGGGTTGATGGGGTGCTCGATCGACCCGTAGGGGGAGGACTTCGTCACCTTGCCCGTGGGCGAGGTGGGCGAATACTGTCCCTTGGTCAGGCCGTAAATTTCGTTGTTGACGAGCAACACGTTGAAATTGAGATTGCGTCGCATGGCGTGGATGAAGTGGTTGCCGCCGATGGACAGGGCGTCGCCGTCGCCGGTGATCACCCAAATGGACAGGTCCGGGTTGACGAGCCGCAGCCCCGTGGCGATGGTGGGGGCCCGGCCGTGGATCGTGTGGAACCCGTAGGTGTTCATGTAGTACGGGAACCGGGAGGAGCAGCCGATGCCGGAGACGAAGACGTAATTCTCCCGGGGAATGTCGAATTTGGCCAGGGTTTGTTGCATGGCGCCCAGGATGGAATAATCGCCGCAACCGGGGCACCAGCGCACTTCCGCGCCCGACACGAAGTCGTTCTTCGTGAACTTGGGGCGCGGGTCGGGAGCGGAAGGGACTTCCTGGGTCACAGGAGCTCCTCGATGGCTTGGCGGACTTCGGAAACGAAAAAAGGAACGCCGCGGATCCGGTTGTATCCCGTGAGCCGCGTGCCGTCTTTTTGCCCCAGCCTGTGGAATTGGTGTCGCAAGAGCATGAGCAATTGGCCGCTGTTCAACTCGGGGACCAGGACGGTTTTGTAGCGGCTCAACACCGCCCCGAGGTTTTTGGGGAAGGGATTGAGGTGCGTCAAGTGAGCCTGCGCCACCGGGCCCTTGCCCGCGGCGTTCACTTCGTCCACGGCGGCGTGAATGGCCCCGTGGGTGCTGCCCCAGCCCAGGATCAGGAGGGGGCCGCTCTGGGGGCCGCGCACGGTCAATTCGGGGATGTCATCGGCGATGCGGGCGACTTTTTCCGCCCGCAGTTTGACCATTTTTTCGTGGTTGTCGGGGTCGTAGCTGACGGTCCCGGTGATGTCGGCTTTTTCCAAACCGCCGATGCGGTGCTCCAGACCCGGCGTGCCGGGCTTGGCCCAGGGGCGCGCCAGGGTTTGGGGGTCGCGGGCGTAGGGTTGGAAGGGCCCTTTCCCCCGCGTGGGGTGTTGCACCGTGATTTTGGGCAGGGATTCCAGGGCCGGCAATTTCCAAGGTTCGGCCGAGTTGGCCAGGTAACCGTCGGACAGATAGATGACGGGCGTCATGTGGGTGAGCGCCAGCCGGACGGCCTCGATCGCCGTTTCAAAACAGTGCGCCGGGCTCTGGGGGGCGACCACCGCCACGGGGGACTCGCCGTTCCGCCCGAACATCGCCTGCAACAGATCCGTCTGCTCGGTCTTGGTGGGCATGCCGGTGGAGGGGCCGGTCCGTTGAACGTCGATGACCACCAGGGGGAGCTCGGCGATCACCGCCAGGTTCAAGGCCTCGGATTTGAGGCAGAGCCCCGGGCCCGAGGTGGTGGTGATGCCCAATTCCCCGCCGAAGCTGGCGCCGATGGCCGAGCCGATGGCGGCGATCTCGTCCTCCGCCTGGAACGTCCGAACCCCGAAATCCTTGCGGTAGGACAGGTCCTGCAAAATGCTGGAGGCCGGGGTGATGGGGTAGGACCCCAGGAACAGAGTTTTGCCGGCGAGTTCCGCGGCGGCGATGAACCCGAGGGCGGCGGCCTCGTTGCCCGTGACCTTGCGGTAGGTGCCGGGCTCCAATTTGGATTTGCGCACCTCGAACCGCGTGGGCATGAGCTCCGTGATGTCGGCGTGGTTGTATCCCGCTTTCAGGGCGGCGATGTTGGCGGCCACAAATTCCGGCTTCTTGGCGAATTTCGCCGAAATCCATTCGATGGTGTGGTCCAGGTTTCGGTCGTAGAGCCAGAACATGAGCCCGAGGGCGAAAAAGTTTTTGCAGCGTTCTTTTTCGGAGGCGCGCAGCGGGTGGTCCTTTAAAGCGTTGACCGTGAGGTCCGAGAGCGGCAGGCGCACCACTTGCCAGTCGCGCAGGGTCCCGTCCGTCAGGGGGTTCGTGGGGAAGGCGGCTTTCTCCAGGCCGTCCTCGTCGAAGGCGTTTTCGTTCAAAATCATGAGACCGCCCTTTTTTACGTGGCGTAAATTGACCTTGAGGGCGGCGGGGTTCATGGCGATCAGGACGTCCGCCACGTCGCCGGGGGTGAAGGCCGGCGTTTCGGAAAATTGGATTTGGAAGCTGGAGACGCCGGGCAGGGTGCCCGCCGGGGCGCGGATTTCCGCGGGGAAGTCGGGAAAAGTGGAAAAGTCGTTCCCCATCACGGCCGTGGTGTCGGTGAACTGGTCCCCGGTCAACTGCATGCCGTCGCCCGAGTCCCCCGCGAAGCGTACCGTCACCGCGGGGACGAGTTGTTTCGCCTTGCCGGCCATTTACCCGCCTTCCGCCGTGGGGGCGACCTGGTGCGGGTTGGGGGGGATGTTGTAGATCTCGCCGGGGTAGAATTCGGCGAGGAACCGGATCAGCGTGCGCACGCTCAGGACGTTGACCAGTTCCTGTTTTTCGTTCACCAGCGGGATGTGGTAAAAATCGTTTTCGGCCATCAGGTCGACGGCGCGGCCGACGGGGTCGTCCTGCCGCAACACGATGGGGTCCGGGGTCATGAAGTCGCGGACGGGGCGTTTTTCATCGATGTTTTTGCCGAGGATTTTGCGGGCGACGTCGGATTCCGTGAACATGCCCACCACCCGGCGGCCCTCGGCCACCACGATGTAGGCGGATTTGCTCTCGCGCATCAAGTCGATGGCCCGTTTCAGCGAAATGTCGGGAGGCGCCTGGATCAAGCGGGGGTTGACCACCTCCCCGATCCGTTTGTCCTTGAGCCGTTGTGCCGCGGGCGCGCCCATGCGGCTATCATAGTTAAAATGTGGGGGCGGTTACAATCGGCGCCGCGATTATGCTTAAATGCCCAATATTCCAACGGATCAACGGGAGCGACGATGAAGTTGCATGAATATCAAGCCAAACGCGTGATGGCGGGTTTCGGTTTGCCGGTCCTGCCGGGGCGGGTTTTGGAGGCGGCGGATCGGGTCGGGACGGTATTAAAGAAGCTGGGCGACGGCCCCTGGGTGCTGAAGGCCCAGGTGCACACGGGCGGTCGGGGCAAGGCCGGCGGCGTCAAGGTCGTGGCCGACAGCAAAGAGGCCGGTGCCTTCGTCAAAGGTCTGTTGGGCAAACCCCTGGTCACACACCAGACCGGGCCCCAGGGGCTCGTGGTCCGAAAAATTTTGGCCGAACCGGCGGTCCGCGCCGTTCGGGAACTGTATGTGGCCGTCCTCGTGAACCGGCGGACGGGACGACCCGTGTTGATCGCATCGGGCGAAGGCGGCATGGACATCGAGGAACTGGCCGTCACCGCCCCGGACAAAATCGTTCGCGTCGACATCGATCCCCTGCGGGGACTCGAAGCGTTCCAGGCCCGGGACGTGGCCTTCGCCGTGGGGTTGACCGGGGATTTACTGGCGCCCGCGGTCGCCTTCCTTCAAAATCTCGTCAAAATGTTCCTGGCCACCGACGCCAGCCTGGTGGAGGTGAATCCCCTGGGCGTGATCGGGGAAGGGGCGGAGAGACGCCTGTTGGCCATGGACGCCAAAGTCACCCTGGACGACAACGCCGCCTTCCGCCACAAGGACCTGTTTCAAGAGGCGGATTTGACCGACTTGTCCGACGCGGAAAAACGCGCCGGCGAGGTGGGCATCTCCTATATAAGGTTGGACGGCAACATCGGCTGTCTCGTCAACGGGGCGGGTTTGGCCATGGCGACGATGGACATCATCAAACTGCACGGGGGCGAGCCGGCGAATTTTCTCGATGTCGGCGGCGGGGCCACGGTGGAGCAGGTCACCGAGGCTTTCCAAATCATCCTGTCCGACCCCAAGGTGAAAGCCATTCTGGTCAACATTTTCGGCGGCATCATGAAGTGTGACGTCATCGCCCAGGGCGTGGTCCAGGCCGTGAAAAACACGGGCCTCGACCGGCCCCTGGTGGTCCGCCTTGAGGGCAACCGGGTGGAGGAGGGTCGCCAAATTCTCGCGGCCTCCGGCCTGGCCATCACTCCCGCGGTGGACTTGGCGGACGGGGCGAAAAAAGCCGTGGCCGCCGCGGCGGGGGCCGCGTCATGAGCATCCTGATCACCAACGACACCAAAGTCATCGTCCAGGGCATCACCGGCGGGGCGGGGTCTTTCCACGCCAAGGGCTGCTGTGACTACGGCACCCGCGTGGTCGGGGGCGTCACGCCGGGCAAGGGCGGGGGGAACGTCGACGGTATTCCCGTTTTCAACACCGTCAAGGAGGTCGTCCGGGCCGCCGACGCCGACCCCCGGGGCATGGCCTCGATGATTTTTGTTCCGCCGCCCTTCGCCGCGGACGCGATTTTGGAGGCGGCCGACGCGGGGGTGGGCCTCGTGATTGCCATCACCGAGGGCATCCCCGTGACGGACATGGCCCGGGTCAAGGCCGCCCTGCGCGGCGGCGCCACACGCCTCATCGGGCCCAACGGCCCGGGCGTCATCACCCCGGGCGATGAAAAACGGCCCGGATGCAAAATCGGCATCATGCCGGGGTACATCCACAAGCCGGGCAAGATCGGGATTGTGTCACGGTCCGGGACGCTCACCTACGAGGCGGTTTGGCAGTTGACGCAGCGCGGCCTCGGTCAGTCCACCGTCGTCGGCATCGGCGGCGACCCCATTGCGGGTTCGAGCTTCGTGGACATATTGGAATTGTTTGAAAAGGACCCGGACACGGAGTGCGTGCTCATGATCGGCGAGATCGGGGGCAGCGCCGAAGAGGACGCGGCCCACTACTTCAAAAAAAACATGACGAAACCCCTCTTCGCGTTCATCGCCGGCCGCACGGCCCCCCCGGGCAAGCGCATGGGCCACGCGGGGGCCATCGTGGACGCCTCGGGCGGCCGGTCCGCCAAGGGCACGGCGGCCGAAAAGCGCGCCGCCCTCGAAGCCGCCGGTGTCAAAGTGGTGGAATCGCCCGCCGACATGGGCGAAATGGTGCTCCGCGCCGTCCGGGTGGGTTGATCGCTCCATGGCCCCGTCCCCGGGCGGGACGCCCGCCGTTTCTTTCGATCGTTCCGTCGGTTCGGTCCCCGCGACGGCCCTCGCGCGGGAATGGATTGAAACCAACGGTCGCGGCTCCTACGCCATGGGCACCGTGGCCGGGGGGCACACCCGGCGCTACCACGGCCTGCTGACCGCCGCCCGCCGACCGCCGGTGGACCGCCGCCAATGGGTCAACCGGTTGGCGGACGCCGTGCTTCAAAACGGCCGCCGCGTCGAACTGTCCTGCCAGCAATTCCCCGATGTCCTTCAAGCCGAGGGATGCAAAGTCCTCGAAAGTTTCCGCCTCGATCCGTGGCCGACCTGGGTGTACGCCTGGGAGGGCGGCCGCGTGGAAAAATCGGTGTTCCTCCGTTACGGGGAGGACACGGCGGTCGTCACTTACCGGTGGCTGAGCGGGGCCGCGTCCGCGCTGGAAGCCCGGCCGTTGATCACCGACCGGGACCCCCATTTCCTCGGCCGCTCCGACGGACGTTTCGACGGGAAAACCCGCGCGATCGAACGCGGGGCCCGCGTTGAGGGCGCGTCGGGTCGGGTCGCGATGTGGGGGTCGGCGGGCGAGTTCCAGATCGATCCCACCTGGTACCGGAACCAGGTGTACGCGGTGGAGGACCAGCGGGGCTTGGACAAAATCGAGGACGCGTTCTCCCCGGGCGTTTTTCGTCTTCCTCTCGAGCCCGGTCGACCGGTGCGCTTGTTCCTGTCGACCGAACGGGACGGCGGTGTCGACGGCGACCTTTGGGAAGAGGAGGAGCGCGACCAGCGTCGGCGCCTGGTCCGCGCCGCCTTGGTGCGCGGGCCGATGGCCGCGACCCTGACGGCGGCCGCCGACCAGTTCATCGTGACCCGGGGCGAGGGGGCCAGCGTCATCGCCGGTTACCCGTGGTTCGGGGATTGGAGCCGCGACGCGTTGATCGCCTTCCCCGGACTTTTTTTGGCGACGGGCCGATGGACGGAAGGGCCGGCGCTCCTGGACACCTACGCCCGGCACGTCCATCAGGGGTTGTTGCCCAACCAATTCCCGGAGGGGGACTCGCCCACTTCGTACAACGCGATGGACGCGCCCCTTTGGTTTGTTCGCGCCGTTCAAGCTTACCACCGCGCGACCCACGACGACGAATCGGTCCGGCGTTGGTTGCCCGTGATGCGGGACATCGTCGACGCCTATCAACACGGCACCGACCACGGGATTCGCATGGACGGCGACGGGTTGATCGAAGCGCCCGCCGGCGAACGGGCGTTGACCTGGATGGACGCCGCGGTCGATGGAAAACCCGTCACCCCGCGGGAGGGAAAACCCGTGGAAATCCAGGCCCTCTGGTACAACGCCCTGCAATTCCTGGTGGAAGTCCAATTGAAATGGAAGGAGCCGACCCGGGGTTACGACCAATTGGCTCAAATCGCCCAAAAGAACTTCAACGAAAAGTTTTGGAACGCCGAAAACGCCTATTTGTTCGACGTGATTAACGGCCGCCACCGGGACGCCCAAGTCCGGCCCAACGCGCTCTTCGCCCTGGCTTTCCCCTACGAGATTTTGGACGAAAAACATTTTCAGCCGGTCCTCGACACCGCCGCGCGGGAGTTGCTGACCCCCGTGGGGGTGCGCACCCTCGCGCGGGGGGCCCCGTCCTATCGACCCGTTTGCGCGGGCGCTCCCGCCGAGCGGGATCGCGCCTATCACCAGGGGACGGTGTGGCCGTGGTTGCTGGGGCCCTTCCTGACCGCCCACGCCAAGGTCCACGGGTCTTCCGCGGAGGCCAAAAAACAGCTGGTCGAATTTTTGCGGCCGTTGTCCAACCATTTGAACGCGGGCGGCGTGGGTCAATTGCCGGAGATTTTCGACGGCGACGCCCCCCACGCCCCCCGGGGATGCCCCGCGCAGGCTTGGAGCGTGGGCGAGGTGTTGCGGGTTCTGTGGGAAGAGGGGGTTGTCCTATGACACATCGACGGCTTTGGATCACGGGGGCGTTGGTCCTTGCGGCAATGGGGTCCACCGCCGAGGATTTCGAGATTTTGTTCACGCCCAGCGGACCGGTCCGACGGGCCAAAGCGGGCGCGGTCCCCGGTCCTTCGGTGGAAATGGTGGTCAACAGCCCCCTGGCGGATCTTCGGCGGGAGCCAGAACCGGGGGACCCGGCCCTCGCTCGCCGGCGGCCTTACCCCATCGATCCCCTTCAGGAAACGCAGCTGCTGCACGGTGAAACCGTGCGGGTTTACGAGGAAAAAAACGGGTGGTACCGCGTGGAAGCCGTGGAGCAGGCCGAATTCACCCACCACAACCATTGGCAGGGTTACCCCGGTTGGGTGCGCAAAGACGACCTGCTTCGCGCGCCCCCGGACACCACTTTTAACGCCACGGCCCGCCGTCCTTACATCTTCGTCTACGCCACCAAGGAATGGCGGTCGCCCCGCAGTAAACTGCCTCTGGGCAGCCGCTTCCATGTGATTTACCGGGACCGTCGCTGGTCCCGGGTGGCGGCGCCCTCCGGCCACACCGGACATATTCGCAACAAGGACCTGTTGATGGACCGCGAGATCCCCCGCGGCGGCGAGGAAATTCGGGACTTGATTTTGCGGACGGCCCGCCTGTACCTCGGCCAACCGTATTTTTGGGGCGGACGCGCCGCCCACCGCCCCTCCGACCGCGAACACCCCTCGGGAGTGGATTGTTCGGGACTCGTGAACCTGAGCTACCGGGTGGCCGGGTACGCCATCCCCCGGGATTCCCACGAACAGTTCCTGCTGGCGAAACCGGTGGCCAACGCCAACGCTCTGCAGCCCGGGGATGTGGTTTTCCTGGCCAAAAAAGACGCCCCCGACAAAATCGTCCACGTCATGCTCTACGAGGGCGGGGAGAATTTGTTGGAGGCGGTTTACGAATTCCACACCGTGCGGCGCGTGTCCTTCAAAAAAAAGTTGGGAGGGGCGCGGTCCGCCTGGACGCACGCCGCGCCGACCGGTGACAAAATCGTTTACTTCGGCCGGCTCCTCCCCTGAACGCGCGGCCCTCCCCCTTCCGTCTTTCCGGGGCGGCGGTCACGCCGGTCCGGTGGGGACTGCGCCGTCCCTTTGTCACCGCCCTGGGCCGAAAAACCCACACCGACAATGTCCTGATCCGTCTCGTTTTGTCGGGCGGCGCCGTCGGATGGGGGGAAGCGTCGTCGTCCTTGGCCATGCCCGATCAAACGGGACCGGGGATGGCGGCGGCCCTGCGGCGGCTCGCGGTCCGGTTCCGCGGGCGGGACGTTCGGGACGTTTCGGCTTGGGTGGCGGAGGCCTGGCGGTTCGAGGCGCGTTGGCCGACGGCCGTCGGCGCCTTTGAGGCGGCGGTCTGGGACGCCCTGGCCCGGGCCGAGGGACAAACCTGCGCCGACCTGTGGGGCGGGCGTCGCCGCGAGGCGGAAACGGTGATGACGGTTTCCGCGGTGTCTCCCGCGCGGGTCGGGGCCGCGGCGCGGCGCGCCGCGCGGGCGGGCTGGCGAATTTTGAAACTCAAGCTGAACGGGCGGGAACTATCGGGCGCGAACCGCGAGCGGTTGCGCGCCGCCCGCCGCGGAGCGCCCCGCGCGCGGCTGTTGGCGGACCCCAACCAGAGCTTCACGCCCGAGGGGCTTGAGGAACTTCTGCACGGACTTCGCCGGGACGGCATTCGGCTCGAGGCCATTGAAGAGCCCTTCGGCAAGCGGGATTGGCGGGCCCTTTCGGCCGGGCGGCGACGGGGGTTGGGGCCGTTTGTCCTGGACGAGACCCTGCAAAATCCCGCCGACGCGCGGCGGGCGGTTCGGGCGGGCGTCGCGCGGGGCCCCAACATCAAATTGGCCAAGAGCGGACTGTTGCGCTCCCTCGCCATTTTGGAGGCTTTCGCGCCCCGCGCCGTCCCCAAAGAAAAAGCTTTTATGATCGGGTGCATGGCCGAATCCCGCGTCGGTTTGTCGGCCGCGGTCCATTTCGCCCTGGGGACCGGGGCCTTTGATTATTTGGATTTGGATTCGGATTTGATTCTTCGCCCGACGCCGGCCCGGGGCGGCTACCGTCGTCGGGGCCCCTGGGTCGTCCTGCCGCGCCGTGCCGGGGCGGGGCTGGGGCTGACGTGTTAAAAAACCCGGTGGTCCTTGCGGGCGTGTTGGCGGGGACGGTGGCCCTCCTTTTGCGTGCCCGGGGATCGCCCCGGTTCGGGATTTTTTTTCGATGGGTGCCGTTGCCGTTTTACGCCTATTTTTTGCCCGCCCTTCTCACCGCCTTCGGTCTCCTGCCCGCCCGGCACGCCCTGTACGACACGGCGGGGGCCGTCGTCCTGCCGCCGTGCCTGGCGCTCTTGATTTTGAACGCCGATCTCGCGGCCCTGCGGAAATTGGGGCGGCCCGCCGTCGGCGCCCTGGGGTTGGGGTTCGCGGGGGTGATGGCGGGAATGTGGCTCGCCCACGGGCTTTTGTCCCGTTGGCTGCCCGACGGAGCCTGGGCCGCCGCGGGGGCCTTGGCGGCCAGTTGGACGGGGGGGAGCGCCAACATGATCGCCGTCAAAGAGGGCCTATCGGCCCCGGAGTCGGCCTTCGCGCCGATCATCGTCGTGGACGCGTTTTTCGCCTACGCCTGGATGGCGTTTTTAATCTGGGCCGCCGGCCGCCAGGCCCGATTTGACGGTTGGGTGGCGGCCCGCGACGCGGGGGTGGGCGCTTTGGAAAGCGCGCCCGCCGATCGACGCGCCGACGGACCCTGGGCGGGCGTGCCCCTGGCGGCGGGGGCCGTCGGGGTTCTGGGTATTTGGGTGGGGCGCCGCCTGGGCCCCTCGCTGACCGAGGGCTTGGCGGCGGTGGCACCTTCCGTCGCGGCGGGTTTCAAGACCACCACCTGGACGGTGTTGACGGTCACCACCGTGGGTTTGGGGTTGGCTTTTTCGGGACGGTTTCGGGCGCGCCCCGAGCGGACCGAGTTCCTCGGAAACGCGCTCCTTTATTTCCTCTTGACGACCCTGGGCGCCCAGGCATCCTTAGGGGCGCTGGGCCGCGCCCCGGCCTATTTGGCGATGGGCGCGGGCGCCTTGGCCGTCCACGCGGTTTTTTTGATGGCGGGGGCCCGGCTCTTTCGGTGGCCCCTGGCCCTCGTGGCCACCGCCAGTCAAGCCTGTGTGGGCGGTGTGGTGTCGGCGCCCATGGTGGCGGCCGTGTACCGGCCCACTCTGGCGGCCGTGGGGTTGTTGCTCGCGGTGGCGGGCAACGTCGTGGGAACCTATTTGGGTTTGGTGACGGCGCAACTTTGTCTCTTTTTCGGAGGACGATCATGAAACGTTGGCTGTTGGTTGTGTTGGTCGCGGCGGCGGCGGGGGTTCGCGCGGAAGGCCCAGCCTGGCCGGAAGAAACGGACGAGGTCGTTTTGCCGGTCTCATCGATGACGGTCGCGGTGGCGGAGCCCTTGCCCGAGCGGCCCTCCTTGAAAATCGTCCATCCGCCCGAAGGGGCCGCGCTTCCGGCGGTGCGTTCGTCTTTCGTTTACGGTTTCGCCGACCCCCGGGGCCAGCTGACGGTGAACGGCCGTTCCGTTCCGATCCACCCCGGCGGGGGCTGGCTGACCATGGTGCCCTACAGCCCGGGGGCCAACACCCTCCAGGCGGAATTGCGCTTGCCGATGGGAACGGCCGTCGCGACGCGGCGCGTGACGGTGGCCGGGGGGGGCGGCGGCGCGGTGACCGGCGTCACCCCGTTGCAGCCGGCGGTGGACGTGACCTTGCGCGGCGGGGAAATGGTGAGCGTCCAGGCCCTGGCCCCCACCGGGCGGGAGGTCTATTTTCAGGTGGGGGACGGGACAAAGAAATACCCGCTCACGGAGCGCGGCGCCGGGCTCTACCGCGGGCTCCACACCCTTTCCCATGAAAAACCGTTGAAGGAAGCGAAAATCAAAATCGCTTTCTTCGACAAAAAGAAAAACCGTCGAGAAACGGCGACCGCCCCGGGCAAGATCAGTTTGTTGGACGAATCGACGCCCTGGGTGGTGGAGGTGTCCACCGATTTGGCCATTTTGCGCACGGGCCCCGGTCCTCAGAAAAACGAAAAGGCCGGGTACGCCATGTTCCCGCCGCCCACCACGCGCCTTTGGGTGACGGGGAAACGCGGCGACGAGTTGCGGGTTCGGCTGTCCGCTTCCCGGGAGGCCTGGATCGGGGAGGACGAAGTCCGCCGCCTGCCGGCGGGGACGCCGCCGCCCTTGACCACCGTGGGGGCCGTGTCCATCGACGGGGTCGGCCGCCACACGCGGGTTCGCATGGCGTTGGGCCAACGGGTCCCCTACGAGGTCCGCGTGGCCGAAGAGGACCTGATCGAAATTTTGTTTTTCGGGGCGACATCGAACACCGACTGGATGCACTACAACAACGCGCCCCAGGCCGCCGTGAAGCGCGCGGAATGGTTCCAGGACGATTCAACGACCTACCGCCTGCGGCTTCACACGCACCCGGGCCGCTGGTGGGGTTACGACGCGCGTTACGAAAACGGAACGTTCGTTCTGGAATTGCGCCGCCCCCTGGCCAACCCCAAGGCGCCGGCGTCCCTGGCCGGACTGCGGGTCATCGTCGACCCGGGGCATTCCGCGGACCGGGGGGCCATCGGGCCCACGGAGTATCTGGAAAAAGACGCCAACCTCGCCATCGCCAAATGCCTGGAGAAAAAATTGCTGCAGGAGCGGGCGGAGGTCACGATGCTGCGGAACGGCTCCGAGCACGTGGCCCTCTACGACCGCCCCAAGGCGGCCTGGGCGGCGGGCGGCGATATTTTAATCAGCGTGCACAACAACGCCTTGCCGGAGGGGTCCAACCCCTTTGAGCGGAACGGGTTCGGCGTGTACTACTACCAGCCCCACGGGTTCGGGTTGGCCAACGCCATCTACAACGCGTACCGGGAACAATTCGGCCGCGAAGGGGCCTCCCCGCGCCTGCGCGACGACGGGTTGCATTACGGCAATTTGGCTTTGCCGCGCACGCCCCAAATGCCATCGGTGTTGACGGAGTCGGCCTACCTGATCCTGCCGGAGGAGGAGGCCCTGCTCAAAACGGAAAAATTCCAATGCGATTGCGCGGACGTCACGGTGCGTGGCCTCAAGAGGTTTGTCGAGGAGATGCGGCGCCGGGACGCGTCGGCGCCGTAAACGCGCCGGCCGCTGGTGTCTAGGTGGGATTAACTTTTTTCTGGTCGAGGGACCAGGAGATCCAGTAGAGGGGAATACCGACGGCGGCGACGGCGATGCCGAACAGGGCCTCGCGGGGTTGCTCTAAAACGCCGTTCAAGACGATCGCCAAATTGAGCGCGATGAACACCGCCGGCGTGTACGGAAACCCCCAAACCCGGTAGACCCCCGGCGGCGTCCCGTGTCGCCGCCGCAACACCAACGCCGCGACCCCCGTCATCGCGAAAAACAGGTAAATCACAATCTCGGTGAACGTCACGATGCTGTCCAAGGTGCCCGTCCAAATCAAGACCAGCGTGAGGACCGCGTTCGCCAGCAGGGCCAAAATCGGCGTGTCGGTGGCGGGGTGCCGGCGCCCGAACCGCCGGAACAGCGCGTGGTCTTCGCCCATGGCGGCCAGGATGCGTCCCCCCGATAGGATGTAGCCGTTGAGGGCGCCGAAGGTGGAGACCATCACGGCGGCCGCCACCAGCCGACCGCCCGCGCCGGAAAAAACGCGGTCCATGGCGCCGGCCGCGACGAGATCGGTTTCGCGCAGGGTCGACAAGGGCAGGTAGTAAACGTAAACCAGGTTGACGGCCAAATACAGCGCGGTGGTGACCAGCAGACCGCCCACAATCGCTCGCGGCAAGTTGCGTTCGGGGTTCTTCACTTCGCCGGCGACGTAGGCCGCTTCGTACCACCCACCGTACGTCCACAACACGGGAATCAAGGCCAACCCCAATTGCGACAACCAATTCCCCGACGGCACCCACAGGGGGGTGAAGTGCGACACCTCGCCCTTGCCGGCCAGGGCCCCGACAACGATGATGCCCAGGAGGGCCGACACCTTGAGCGCGGTGAAAACGTTTTGAATGTTCTTGCCGAACCGAAGCCCGGCGGCGTTGATCACGGTTAAGAGGATCACGGCCGCCGTGGCCGCCGGCCGGACGACGCCCGCCGACGCGCCCGCGGCCCGGGCCAAATGCTCGGCGAAGACGTAGGCGAGGATCGCCAGGGTTCCCGTGCGGTTGACGAACAGACGGGTGAACCCGTAAACGAAACCCCAGGACCGTCCGAAAGTGTGGGATAGAAAAACGTATTCGCCGCCGTTTCGGGGAAAGCGCGTCGCCAGTTCCGCCCACACCAGAGCCCCGCAAAGCGATAACAGGCCGCCGATGACCCACGCCGCCAGGAAAAGGCCGACGGAAGACGATTGGCGGGCCACCGAATCGGAGAGGCGGAAAATGCCCGCGCCGATGATGCAACCCACGACCAGGGCCGAAGCGTCGGTCAAAGAAAGGCGACGTTGAAGTGGTTCCGGCATGAATGAAGGATAGCATTGTTCAATGTTTCTTCGGGAGGTGGCGGATTGGCCAACATGACGCATCCATCGTATTTATGGCCCTTGCTCCCATCGTTCGGCGTTTTTTCGACGTGATCCGGCTCCGTCGTTGGGGAGCGGTGGGTTTGTCCCTCCTCCTGGCGTGGCCCGGTTCCGGCGGATGGTCGGGCGGCGGCCTGTGGTCCGAACGCCGTCGGGCCGAAACGGCGGCCCCGCACACCGAGGGGTTTTGGTCGGCGCTCCCGGTTTCACGGGGGGTCCCCGGGAGCGGTCCCTCCGCCTCGGTTTCCGCCCCCCGCGGGGCGCGCGCGATCGTGGACGCGTTGGCGCCCTTCGGGACCGTTCGAAAAATTAGGTGGCTGTCCGACCGCGCGCCCGTGGTCGTGCACGTCCACGACGTGCACGCCAACGAGAGCGCCCAGCGCAACATCGGTCGAGCCCTCGAACGGTTGATGGCCCGCGCGCCCTTGGACGCCCTGGCCCTCGAAGGGGCTTTCGGGCCCATCGATTTGGAACGCTTCCGGCGTTTCCCCGACCGCGCCGCCGTGGCCACCGTCGCCGATCGGTTGTTGGCCGAGGGGAGGATTTCAGGCCCGATCCACGCCGTCCTGACTTTGTCAACGGCCGCGCCCCCCCTGTGGGGGGTGGACGACCCCCGTCTGCACGCGGCGAACGTCGAAGCCTATCGGCGGTCCGCGCCCGCCGTGCCCGCGGCTTCGGCGGTCCTGGTGGCGGAGCGGGCGAAGCTGGCCGCGGCCCCGGTTTCAACGGGGTTGCGGCGCTTGGACGCGGCGGTGGTTCGGTACCACACCGGTCGCGCGGGGTTGGGCGATTATTTGCGCGCGGTGATGGAAGCGGCCGGTGAATCGGCCCGGGCTCCGACGGCGGCCGCGTTGCTCAACGTGTTGGCCCTGGAACAGACCTTGGATTTTGCGGCGGTGGCCGACGAACGGCGCCGCCTGTTCGAACGGTTGGTGCCGGTTCTGACCCCGGCCGAAAACGACGGTCTGATCGCCCGCGCGGCGGACCACCGGGCCGGCGCCCTTTCGCACGGGGATTTTTACGATTTCGTCTCCGGTGTGTGCCGACGAAAGGGGATCGACCCCGCCCCCGGGGCCGCTTTGTCCGGTTACTTCCGGTACGTTCGCCGCGCCCAGGCCATCGACGGGGAGGCCCTTTACGCTGAACTGCCCCGATTGGAGGACGCGGCCTACGGGCGGGCGGCGCGGGGCCCCCTCGAAGCCGCCTGGGCACGGCGCGCCCGCCGGATCACGCTTTACGAAAAACTCGCCGCCTTCGCCCTGACTCCGCCCGAATGGCGCGCGCTTCGATCGGAGGACGCGGGACAGGCTCCGGAAGGCGTCGATTGGGCGACGTTCACGGCGTTCTATCAACAGGCCGACGAGCGGGACGGCGCCATGGCGCGTTCCGTGGAGACGGCCGTTCGCGCGGGCTCCGCAACGCGGGTGGCCCTGGTCACCGGCGGTTACCACGCGGCCGGTGTGGGCGCCGCCTTGGGGCGCGCCGGGATCTCGGTGATTGATTTCGTCCCTCGGGTGGAGGCGGTGGACGGGCCCGCGGGTACGGCGGCCCTGTCGGTCTTTGTGCGTGAAAAGTCCCCCCTGGAACGTCTCTTTCAGGGGGACCGGCTCTTTCTGGCCCCGGCGCCCTTTCCCGCGGCGGAACAGGAGCGGTTGCGCGTGGGGGTCCCTCTGGTGCGGGAGTTGCGCGACGCCGCGACGGATCACACCGAGGAAGAGGCGGACGCGGTCGCCCTCGCGGGGCCGGATTCGCCGCCCCTCGCGGTGTGGTCCGAGGACGGGCCCGAGGGGGCCGTCATGACGGTGCGGAACACGGACACAGGCGGGACGGTGCGGGTGACGGGCCGATTGGACGCGGGGGGCGGCTTGGCGGAAATTCGCGAAACTCCGGTCGCTTCGGAATGGGGGGATCGGTTTCGGGTCTGGGTGAAGGGGGCGCGGGGGTCCCGCGCTCGCGGCGGGGCGGCGGATTTCATCCTGTGGGGGGAACCGCGGCGCCTGCGGCGGGCCCAGGACCGATTGGCCCAAGGCCGGGGGGCTCTTTTGTCCCGCGCCGAGCGGCGCGGCCTCGCTCGGGAATGGACGGAGGATTTGTTCGAGCACAGCGGATTGGCCGATCTTCTTTTGCCCGGTGCCGGGACGCCGGGGGACGGGGAGAAATCCCCCAGCCTCCTGAGGGCCGTGCGCGCCGCCGCCGCGTTGTTTCAAGAAGAAACACCCCGTGGCCGCGATGGCCGACCGATCGAGTTTTGGGCGGTGGATTCCGATGGGCTGGACCCCTGGGATCGCGGCGCGATCCACCGGGAGGACACGGCGGAAAAACGCGTCGTGCGTTTTCGCGGGGGGGACATCGCGGCCGTTCAGCGGTTTTTGTTGACGGAGGAAATTCTTCCCATTTATGGACTGGACGGGGACTCCCGCGCGGGCGACCGGCGGATCGCGGCGGCCTTGGCGGAGGAGGTGTTGACCGCCGGGGTGCATTTCTCGTTCGACGATTTCTGGAACATCCGCGCGGAAGAGGGGGAGCGATACCGGTCCTTAAGCCCCGCCCAGCACGATCGGGCGCTTCGCGCCGCGGCCCGTTTTCGGTCCCGCTTCAAAAACCTGTTCCCGGGGTCCGAGGACATCGCGGAAGAATATTGGGCGGTGCGGACCGAACGCCTGCGGGACGCGGGCCCCCGCCGTCGATCGACGATGGCGGGCCTCCTGGGCTGGTACGGCCGCGCCCGGGTCCTGGCCGGGCGCGGCCGCATCAGGGCGCGCCTTGTCGCCACCGAGGAACTGCGGGATCGTTTTTATCGCTTGTTACTGGAAGCCGGGGTGGCGACCCACCTGGCCCCCCACAGGCTGGCCTTTGGGATTCAGCAGGGGTTGGCGCGTCTCGAATCGGCCGACCGGTTGCGCCGCGAGGCGCGCGCCGCCGGCGCCGCGGAGGCGGGGCCATCGCCCACCGTGATCGATGGGATCTCGCGGGCCCTGATTGACGTCTCGGTTCCGTTCGTCCTTGACGCCAAGCTGCCCAACGGGCGGGACGCTTTTCCCCTGTGGCTGGACAAAGTGCATCAACAGATCGTGAGCGGTCCATCGATCGCGTCGGCCCGGGAGGGGGTGGAGCCCCTGGCCCGGGTGTTGCCGTCGGACGGCGCGGCGTTCGTCCGCCTCACGCCGGAACTCGTGGAATCCGCGCGGTTGTGCTTGGCGGGGGCCCTCTCTTTCGACGACCTGCGGGCGGCCTGGAGCGCCTTGTTTTTATCCGCGGGCGTGCCGGCCGACTCCGGGGAGGAGGGGCTTCGAACCCTGTGGCTGGTTCAAAACCTCGGAACACCCTTGAGCGAGGCCTTTGAAGGCGGGGCGAACGACTTGGTGGAAATCCTTCCGGAGCAGACCCCCGCCCGTCGGCTCGGTCGCGTCGGGTGGGACCTTCTGCGCGCTCCCGATGCCCCTTGGACCGAGGCGGACGCGCGGGCCCTTTTCTGGAATCCGAACGTCCCCGACGACGACGTGGCTCTGGGCGACGGCGTCGAGCGGCTCCTGGAGTGGATCGCGGGCGACGCCGAAAATTCCGATCCGGAAGCCGCGGTGCGCGATTTTGTTTTGGGTTGGTCGATGAGCGACAGCGAAGCCCGCGCGGCCTTGCCGATCCTCGAGGCCCGGTCGCGAGAAACCCTGGGGGCGGTGGCGCCCACGCCGGCGCACCGGACCGCGGGCGAAGCGGTGATGGAGGACATCCAAAAAGGGGCGGTGTCCCCCGTCCAGCGGGCCGCCCGGTGGATCCAGTTTCTCGGAGCCCTTTTGGCCCCGGGCCGTTTGGATCCACCGAATTCCGAGGACGATTCCCCCGCGATGGCCCTTCGTGTATTCGAGAACACGCTCCGCCAATCGGTGTTTTCCCTCGACGCGTTCCTCGCCAACGCCCGCGCCGTCCGGGAAATTCACCGCTGGGAACGGGGCGAGCGCGGTTTGTCTTCTTCACGACGGCGACCCGAGGAGGTCCGGTTCCCGTGGACGGGCCAGCGGGGCGGATTGCGGGGGTGGGGATTCATTGGCCCGGCCGCGATTTTGGGCGCGGGACTCTGGGGCGTTCCCGGAACGGCCGAGGCGGCCGGGTTGGCTCTTCCGGCGGTGACAGACGCCCTGTGGCCGGCCGTGACGTTGGTGGTGGGAACGGCGGTTTTCGTCCACGGAGCCTGGCGCGCGCGGCGGACCCACCGAGCGGCGCCCCTCCGCGCGGCGGAGGCCCTCGGGGCGGCGGTGGCAACGCGCGCATCGGAACCGCTTGAGCGGCTTTTGGACGAACTCGAGGCCACCCCGTTGTCTTTGGATGTGGATGGCTCGGCGTTCCTTCAAGTGGTTTTGGACCGGGGGTGGGACCGGCGCCCCGATTTCTTGAAGCCTTTGCGGGACGGTTTGCGTGGGCAAGGAGTGGGCCTGGATTTTGTTTCGCTGCGAACCGCGCTGGCGGTCTTGTTTCAAGGGGATTATCCCACGCCCAACGACGCGCCCGTGCTGCGCGTTTGGTTGGCCGACGAAGAAATGGCGGGCCGGGTGCCGCGAAACCCCGGAGCCGACGCGGTGGTCATCGCGTTGAACCCGGCCGCCGACGCGGTCCTGCGGGCGGCCGGTCACAAGCCGCTCGATGGCGCGGGGTTGGTCCAAGGCGGGGTTCTTTCCCTCGCGGCGGTGGAACGGTTCACCCTCGCGCGGGGTGTGGATCCGGGGCGGTTCGCCGGATGCCGGCTTTTGGTTCCGATGTCCTTTCCCCTGCGCGCGGATGGCGCGCGGACGGACTTGTTCCGGCAGGCGATCGTCGTGCTCATGGACGCCCTGCGAAGTGTTCCCCTCAAGCCCATGGACCTGGACGCCATCGATCGGGTGGCCCGCGCCATCGCCCGCTCGGCCTAGGGCCCAGCGCCCGGCCCTTTCCGGCCCCCGGCCGGTTGTTGACAAGGACCGATTTCTCTGTTAACTTTTAAACACTATGGCCCACACACACACAAACGTTCAGCCGCAGAACCGAGATCCGTTTCAGCCGCCGCGCGTGAAGCGGAAAATCGTCATTATCAAGCGCGGGATGCAAAGCAAATTCGTCTTTCTCGTCACGACCTTCGTGTTGATCGCCGTGACGGCCATCGGGGTGGATTTTTACTACCACTTCGGTCGGGAAATCCAAAATTTCATGGACCCGAGCCTTTACGAACTCTTCCAGAAAGACAGCTACATTTTCCTTGTGAAGCTCGCGCTCTACATGGTCGCCGTGACGATCTTCGCGGTTTTCGCCTCCCACAAGCTCGCCGGGCCGATCTATCGCTTCGAGCGGTCCGCCCGCGCCGTCGGATCGGGCGATCTCACGCACCGCGCCCGCCTGCGCACCGGGGACGAATTGATGGATTTCCAGGACGAGTTTAATTTGATGGTGGAATCCCTCCAGCGGTTGGTCACGCAGGACGCCCATTTGGCCATGCGGGTGTCCAAGCAATTGACCGACCTGATCAGCGACCGGCACTTGTCGGCGGAGGCCCATCAGCGGTTGGCCCAGATCAAGTCCGACGTGGACCACCTCCACAAGGGCTTTAAGATTTAACACGGCCTTGATCGACCCCGCCGCCGCGCCCGGTTCGCCGGGCGCGGCGGCGCTCTTTTGGTGGGGTCCCCGCGCCGTGGCGCCCGTGCTGGGCTGGGCGGCCTTGGCGGCGGCCGCGTTGTCCCTGTGGTCCCCGCCCGCACCGCCCGGCGCGGCCGGTCCCGTGGTGCGGGTCGTCGGGCGCGTGGCCACCCACCCCCGCGGCGCGGCCGTGGGGGACGTCATCGACTTGAAGGCCGAGTGGATCCAGGAAAGCGGCGCGCTCCGCCCGGCGCGCGGGCGCTGGCGGGTTTTTCGTCGCGCGCCCGGCCGTCCCTGGGCCTGGGGGGACCGCGTGGCCGTCGAGGGGATTCCCCGCCGCGTTCCGGACGGCGCGGGGGGCGTCTTGTGGGCCCTCCCGGGGCGGGACCGGTTGGTGGAGCGCGCCCCGCCGTGGGATCCCCGCCGCTGGATGTCGGCGGCCCGACAGGCCTGCCGGGCCGCCTTTCAAGAGCGTTTGAGCCCCGTCGCCGCGCCCTTGATGGCGGGAATCGTTCTGGGGGAGCGCCCCGCCGTCGGCTCCCGCCTCGCGGAGGATTTCCGCCGCAGCGGCACCCTCCACCTGCTCGTGGCCTCGGGCACCAACGTCGGTTTTGTCGTCGCCCTCTGGTGGGCGATCGCGCGCTGGGGCTTGTGGTGGCCGCGGCGCTGGGCCCTCTGGACCGTTCCGGCGGTGGCGTATTTTTACGCCGGGGTGGCGGGGAACGATCCGCCGGTTTTGCGGGCGGCGTTTATGGTCGCTTTCGGCGCGGCCGCGGCGCTGTGCGGCCGTTGGGATCGCCCGTTGAGGATTTTGGTTGTGTCGGGCGTCGTTCTGGTGATGACGCGCCCGGGTGTATTGTTTCATCCGGGGTTTCAAATGTCCTACGCGGCCACGGCGGCTCTGTTGTGGGCCTGGCCCCGAAAGCGGGACGGGGACGACAGGCCGCAAGGGATCGTCGCGCGGGGCCGGCTGACCCGGGTTTGGCTGGTCGGTCTCGCTCCCCAGGTGGCCCTCGCCCCCTTTCTGCTTTTTTACTTCGGCCGGTTTTCCTGGGTTGGAATATTTTCCAATATGGTGGCGGTGCCCCTGGCGGAACTGGCCCTGGGGATGGGCGCCGTGTTGGGGTTTTTGCACACGGTGTGGCCGTCGGCGGCGGGGTGGGTCGTCCCACCGACGGAGGGCGTGCTTCGGGTCTTGGCCGCTTGGACCCAGGGGTGCGCGGGACTGCCCGGGGCGGAGTGGACGCGGCCATTGAGCCTCGCGGGGGCTTTGACCGTGGCGGGAGGTGTGTTTATGGCGTTCTTCGCTTTTCGAAGGGGTCGCGACCGAAAAAAGTTTTTTGCCGGGGCGGCGCTCCTTGTGGCGACGGGGCTTTGGGCCGGCGCCGAGCGCCCCCCCACCCTCCGCGTGCGGTGGCAGGGCGGTCGGGTGCGGACAATCGGCGTGTCCCGGGGGGCGGAGACCTACGTTCTGCGTGTGTCCACCACCGGGGCCGGCCCGCTTTGGGCGAAGGGCGACGGCCGCGGGTTTCCCGGCGTTTTCCTCCGTCCGGAGGGGCCCGGTTACGCTTTCGAAATCCCGGGATCGACGGGGCGGGTGTTTGTGGCGGTGGGGCTCAGCCGGGCCCAACAAAAAATCCTCGTGCGCCGGGGCCTTCCCCGGGTGGAGGTTCTCGGTTGGACCCCGGCGGGGCGTGGCCCCCCGTCGGAGGAAATCCTCAAGGCGTTGGCGCCGCGTTGGATCGTGTACCAGGGCCCGCGGTTGCCCAAGGCGGTTCGCGCCCGGGACCCGCCGACGGCCGTGCATCGGGCGGGGGCGGCGGGTTTAACGTTGGAGGAGGACGGCGCCGGGTTCCGATTAACGCCCCGCTGAGCGTTATCGGGCCCGGCGAAGTGTTAAAATGCGGGCGTGAAAACACCGTCCGTGGGCATCGATATTGTGGACGTGGCGCGGGTGGGCCGGTTGGTCCGCAATCCGCGCTTTGTGGGTCGCGTCTTTTCGGACCGGGAGGTGGCCTATTGCCGGGAGAAAAAGAACGCGGCCCAGCATTTCGCGGTCCGCTTCGCGGCCAAGGAGGCGGTGTACAAGGCGTTGGGAATCGCGGGTGTCGCCCACAAAGAAATTTCGGTCCGCAACGCCCCCTCCGGGAAACCCCGCGTCGAATTGTCCACCCGTTTGAAAAAACACGAACCCCGGTTTTCCCTGTCCCTGTCCCACACCGCCACCCAGGCGGTCGCCGTGGCGGTCTACGCCCCCCGGTGAAGCGCCCCGTTTTCCAGTCCTGGTTGCCCCCGCGGCCGCGCGCCGCGCACAAAAACGATTTCGGCCACGTGCTGGTGATCGGTGGATCGCGGGGTCTGATGGGCGCGCCCCGTCTGGCCGCCGCCGGGGCGCTGCGCGCGGGCGCGGGTCTGGCGACCATGGCCGTGCCCGATTCCCTGGAGGTTGTCGCGGCCGTGGGCGGGCCCTGGGAAGCCATGACGTTGCCTTTGCCGGACCGGCGGGGCGCTTTGACGCCCCGGGCCGCGGAACCGGCGCGGGCTTTCCTGCGCCGCCGCCGGGCGACGAGCGTCGTGTTGGGGCCCGGTTTGTCGATGGCACCGTCGGCGGCCCGGTTCGTCGAAAAGTTTTTGGCGGTTGTCGATGTTCCGGTGGTTTTGGACGCCGACGGCTTGAACGCCGTGGCGGCGGGGGCCTGGCCCGCGCGGCGGCCCCCGCTCGTGCTGACGCCCCACGCCGGCGAGATGGCCCGACTTTTGGGCGTAACGACCGCGGTGGTGGAGAAAGACCGGCGGGGCGCGGCCCGGGCGGCCGCCCGGCGGTTCGGCGCGGTGGTTGTGTTGAAGGGATGGGGCACGGTCGTGACCGATGGGAAGGTGGATTTTGTGGCCGGTGTGGGGAACCCGGGCCTGGCCACGGGCGGCACGGGGGATGTTTTGGCGGGCGTGATCGGCGCCTTGATCGGGCAGGCGCGCGGCCCCGCTCCGGCCGAAACACTGCGCCGCGCCGCGGTCCTGGGCGTTTGGTTGCACGGCCGCGCGGGCGACCGGGCGGCCCGCGCGCGCGGGGAAATTTCCCTGGTCGCGGGGGACGTGGTGGACGCCCTGCCGGCCGCTTTTGCGGACGCCGGTTTCCGTCGTTGATTTTGATATAATAAAACGTCCCCCATGAATTCCCTCCGCCCCTTTATTCCTTTGCCGTGAACGACGCCGTCGCGCTTCAAACGGCGGTCGCGTTGCGTCGGAAAATTCACCGCTGGCCCGAGTTGGGCGGCCGGGAGTTCCGCACCACGGCCCTGGTGGCGCGGACCCTGCGGGACGGGGGCGTCCCGTTCCGGCGCGCGCGCCCCACGGGCGGCGTGGCCTGGATCACCGAGGGGCGCGGCCCCTGCGTGGCGCTCCGCGCGGACATGGACGCCCTTCCGCTTCAAGAGAAAAACCCCTCGACCTTTCGCTCCCAAAACCCCGGCGTGATGCACGCCTGCGGCCACGACGCCCACACCGCCATGCTGTTGACGGCCGCCCTGCGCCTGAAAAAAGAGGGGCTGGGCGCGCCGGGCACGGTCAAGTTCTTGTTCCAACCCGACGAAGAGGGTTCGAAGGGGGCCAAGTCCCTGCTGGCCCAGGGCGCCTTTCGCCGGCCGGCGGTGGACGCGGTGTTCGGCGTGCACGTCAACCCCCGTCTGCGGGCGGGCACCCTGGGCGTCAAACCCGGCCCCTTGATGGCCGCGGTCGACCGGTTCACCTTGACGGTAATCGGCGAGGGCGGCCACGGGGCGTATCCGCACGAAGGAATCGACGCGGTGGTCCTGGCGGCGCAGGTGGTGACGGCGTTGCAGACCCTTGTGTCGCGCCGCACGGACCCGGTGGAACCGGTGGTGCTCACGATCGGGACGATCCACGGCGGGGAACGCTTCAATATTTTGCCGTCTTTGGTGACGCTCACCGGGACGGTCCGCACCCTGTCGGAGAAAACCCACACGCGAATGCCCGCTTTGATCCGCCGAACGGCCGAAGGCGTCGTGCGCGGGCAGGGCGGCCGGGTGGAATTGAAATACGAGGTGCTGGGCCGCGCGGTCGTCAACGACCGCGCCATGGCGGCCTTGGCCCGCCGCGCGGCCGTCGAGATCGTGGGCGAGACACGCGCCATCGCCTTGGACGCGCCGTCCATGGGGGGCGAAGATTTCTCAGAGTACCTCCATCGGGCGCCGGGATGTTTCGTCTATCTCGGCACGGGCGCCGACGCGCGCTCGCGCCGCCCTTGGCACCACGCGGCGTTCGCGTTGCACGAGCCCGCGATGCTGACCGGGGTCCGATTCCTTGTGGCGGCGGCCCGGCGGGCCCTGCGGGAGTTGGCCCGCTGAAAACGGTGGGCGGGTTGGGGGAGTGGGGGCTTTTGGCCGCGCTTCTGCCCCGGCTGAACCGCGGTTTGGGAAAAACGATTCCGCTCGGGCCCGGGGACGACGCCGCGCTCTTTCGCGCGGGCGGCGAGACCTGGGCGATCACGACCGACATGCTGGTCGAGGGCGTCCACTTTCGACGCCGATGGACGGGCGGCGCTGATCTGGGCCACAAGACTCTGGCGGTGAATCTGTCGGACCTCGCGGCCATGGGCGACGTCGAGCCGGTTTTGGGGGTCCTCTCGGCCGGTCTGCCGTCGGGAACGCCGGTGCCCTTCGTCGAGGATTTTTACCGGGGGTTCGCCGCCTTGGCCCGCCGGTCCGGTTTTAAGTTGGTGGGGGGCGACACGGTGCGGGCGTCCCGGATGACGTTTTCGTTGACCGCCTTGGGGCGCGTCCGGGGCCCGGTGTTCCGCCGCTCGACGGCGCGGCCCGGCGATCTGCTTTTGGCGACGGGCACGCTCGGCGACGCGGCGGCCGGGTTGCGGATTCTGGAGAAGCGGGGTCGGCCCGCCACGGCCGATGAGCGCTTTTTGGTGGATCGGTTTCGCCGTCCGACGCCGCGCCTGGCCTGGGCCCGGTCGCTCGCCCGCTCCGGGCGAATCACGGCGGGACTGGATGTGTCGGACGGTTTGTGGCGGTCGTTGAGAATTCTGACGGCGGCGTCCGGCGTCGGCGCCCGGGTGGACGCCGAGCGACTGCCCCTTTCGGGCGCGTTGCGGCGGTGGGCGGGATCGCGGGCCGCGTCCCTCGCCCTCGCGGGGGGGGAAGATTACGAATTGTTGTTGACCGCCGCGCCGGCTTCGGCGGGGCGGTGGATGAAAAGCGGGACGGTCCGGATCATCGGCCGCATCGAACCGGCGCGCCACGGCGCGCGGGTGTACGAAAATGGGATTCCACGGGAGGTTCCCCCTGCTTACGAGCACTTTAACGGTTAGAAAGGCCCCGGCCTTGGTCCGGGAAACGAAAAACGAGGCGGAAACGCTCGCCCTCGCGCAGGCCGTCGGACGCTTGATGAAGCCGGGGGATTGGATCGCCCTCATGGGCGAATTGGGCAGCGGCAAGACCGTGTTCGTGAAGGGCCTGGCGGCGGCTCTCCACGTGGAGGACACCCCCACGAGCCCCACCTTCGCGATCGTTCAGACCCACCGATCGAAAAAAGGGGCCGTGACGCTCCGCCACGTGGACCTTTATCGATTGACCCCGGTCGAAATCCCCGCTCTGGAATGGGAGGAGCTGCACGAGGACTCGGGCGTCACCGCCGTGGAGTGGGCGGAAAAAGGCCAATTCCTTTGGCCCTCGCAGGCGATGCCCGTGCGCATTTCCCACCAGGGGCAGGACGCGCGGCGCGTTGAGTTTTTCGTCTACGGATCCCGGTCCGAAGAGATCATCAAGACCCTCAAGAGGCTGACATGAAAATCCTTGGCATTGAAACCACCGGCCCGCGCCTCGGCGTGTGCGTGTGGGAAGACTTCCGTGTCCGGGCGGAAAAAACCCTCCCCGACACCGGCACCCACAGCCAGCAACTGATGCCCGCCTTGAACGACGTTTTTAAAAAAATGCCCTGGGGGCCGCAGGATCTCGACGCCCTGGCGGTGGACGTGGGGCCCGGCCGTTTCACCGGCATCCGCCTGGGCGTGTCGGCGGCCCGCACCTTGTCCCTCACGCTCCAGAAGCCTTTGATCGACATCACCAGCCTCGAAGCCTTGGCGGCCGAGGGGTCGGGGTGGCAGACGGGAAAATCCTTCGTTTGGAACTTCCGCGAAGACATGCTCTGCGTTTTGATGGACGCCCTGCGCGGCGACGTCTACATGGCGGTCTGGCGGTTCCACAAGATCACGGACAAAAGCCGCCGGGGCGTCCCCTCGGGGCGCTCCTACCACACCTTTGGCCACCACTTCAAATTGGTTCACGCGCCGACACTGTTTCCCTTCGATCGGTTCCTTCACTTCTTCCAAAACTGTTTCCAAGCCCAGTCCCTCCTGTTCGTGGGGTCCGCGGCCCAGCGCTACCGCAAGGAACTGTCGAAAGCCTTCGGCCGTCGAGCGCGTTTCAACGCCGCGGTGGCGGATTCTCACGCCTATTGGGTGGCCGCCCTGGGGTCGGAAAAATTTTTCCGGCGGGAAGTGAAGTCCTTCAGTCAGGTGCGTCCGTTGTACCTCCGCCCCTCCTACGCCGAAGAGGCCGCCGCGGCCCGCTGATCGGCCTTTGTCCGATTTGCGCGCTTTCGGTCCCGAGGACGTTGCCGCCGCCGCGGACATCGACCGGCGCGCGTCCGCCAGCCCGTGGACCGCGGCGCAATTTCAGCGGGAGTTGACCGGCCCCCACAGTCGCGGCTGGGCCCTCGTCGAAGGGGCCGCGTTGGTGGGATACGCTTTCTTGTGGATGGTGGCCGATGAGGGCCAGTTGGCCAACCTCGCGGTGACGGAGGCCCAACGGCGCCGCGGAGGGGGGACCCGGTTGTTGGAGCGCCTGCTTGACGAAGCGCGCCGCGCCGGGGCCCGTCGAGTCACTTTGGAAGTGCGCGAGGGCAACGCCCCGGCCCGCGCGCTCTACGAAAAACACGGTTTTCTCACAACCCACCGCCGCCCCGCTTTTTATGAAAACCGCGAGGCGGCGCTCTTGATGGAGCGAGCACTGGAATGATGAAAAAAGCGTGGATTCTTTTGTTGTGGGCGGCCCCGCTCGCGGGGTCGGCGGATCCCTGGGCGGCCCTCAACGATTTTGGCCGGGCGCGGTGGGAAGCCCGCCTCGGCCGGTGGAACGAATCGATCGCCCGCTACCGCGGTTTGGCGGCCCAATTCCCGGAGTCCGTCGCGGTCCGGCGGGCGCTGGCCGAAACCGCCCTTCGCGCGGGCCGGCCGGAGGACGCTATGTCCGCGGCGCGGGAATGGGTGGCCCTGGACAGCGCCACGGCCGCGGGGTTCCTGGCCCTGGGCCGTGCCCAACTGGCCGCCGGTGAAACCGCGGCCGCCCGGACCGCCTTCGACCAGGCCCTGCGGCTTGAGCCGGAGAACGTCGAGGCCCTCGGTTGGGCCTCCAGTCACCGCGAACGATCCGACCCCGGCGCGGCGCGCGCCCTTCTCGAAAAATTTTTGCTTGCCAACCCGGAGCAGGAGGACGTGCGAACCCGCCTGGCCGAAATGCAGCAGACCCAGGGGGATTACGCCGCCGCCGAGAAAACCTGGAAGAAGGTTCTGGCCCAGGATCCGGAAAATCTCGACGCGCAACTGGCGCTGGCCGGGCTTTACGACGCGCGTGGCGACACGGCCACCGCCGTCGCCGCCTACGCGGCGTATTTGGAGTTGAATCCCGACGACGTCCAGGTCCTGACGCGACTGGGGCAATTGGAGTACGGCCGCGATCGGGGGGACGCGGCGCGGGATTTGCTCGACCGCGCCCTCCGCCTCGCCCCCGACAACGAGAGCGCGCTCTTTTGGCGCGCCTTGATCGACCAGGACAAGGGGGATTGGCCTTCCGCCCTCGCCCGCATGGAGCGCGTCGCCGAGTCGAACCGCGACCCGGGCGTATTGATCCGTCTGGCGACGTATTATTCCCGCCTGGGACGGACCCGCGACGCGTTGCGTGTCTTCAAAACCCTCCAAAAATCCCAACCCGACAATCCCGATTTCGCCTACTACCTGGCCCTCGCCCACGCGGAGGCGGGCCGCGTCCGGTCGGCCCGACGGTGGCTGACCCGCACGGTGGCGCTCGACCCCGCGCGCGTGGACGCGCATTTTCAGTTGGCCCTGGCCTGGGACAAGGCCGGGAAATTCGACCGGGCGGTGCCCGCCCTGCGCCGGGTCATCGCCCTGAATCCCGAGCATCACGTCGCGCTCAATTACCTGGGGTACAGTTGGGCCGATCGGGGTGAAAATTTGGAGGAAGCCCTGTCCTTGGTCCGTCGCGCCGTGGCCCTGGATCCGGAAAATCCCGCCTATCGGGATTCTCTGGGCTGGGTTTTTTTTCGGCTCGGTCGGTGGGACGAAGCCATCGCCGCTTTGGAATCGGCGGCCCCGATCGCCGCGGACGCCGTGGTCTGGCGGCATTACGGGGACGCCCTCGCCCAACAGGGCCGGACGGACGCGGCCCGCCGCGCGTGGCGGGAAGCCCATTTGGCCGATCCCGCGGATTCGGGAACCCGTCAGCGTCTGGGTTCCGGCTTGGTCCCCGACGATGTCACGGATTTGTCCGGTCCGCGCGTCCTGCTCAAGCGGGCGGAGCGCAACTTTCGTGGGATGAACGTCCTCTCCGGGGTGGCGGCCGTGGCGGGCCGGGCGGGGGACGGTTTTCCGGTGCGCGGGTCCGCGCTGTTCTATTACGCCCGCCCCGACCGATTCCGTTTCGAACTGTTGGGGCCGCCGCTCACGCCGCAAATGGTTTTGATTTCCGTGGGCGGCCGGTCGCGGTGGTCTCCGACCGGCGCGATCGATGTCGACCCGGGGCCGTGGCTCGCGTTGTTGGGCGGTGTTTTCTCCGGCGCGGTGTTTTCCCGGTTCGACGACCCCGCGGTGACCGTTCGCGTTGAAGGCGGCCACCTGCTTTACAGCGGACCGGCCGGGGAATTGCGCCTGGATTTAAAAACCAAAACCCCTCTGTCGCTTTCGGTCCCCGACCCCTCGGGCGCGCCGGTGCGTCTCGCCTTTGCGGACCCCCGGGAGGTCGATGGCGTGTGGCTTCCGGGAGCGATGGAGGTGCGGGCGCCCAACGGGGTGGCTTTGACCTTTCGCTTCTCCCGTATGGCCGTGGGAGAAAAGATCCACGCCGACGTGTTCCGCCTGGACCCATGAACCCGTCGCTTCATTCCCCGGCCAAAATCAACCTTTTTTTGGAAATCCTCCGCCGGCGGGCCGATGGCTACCACACGCTGGACTCCGTATTTCAAGAAATTTCCCTGGGGGACCGTTTGCGGGCCACGCCCCGCCGCGACGGCCGGGTGGTGCTCTCCTGCGACGACCCGTCCTTGCCCGTGGACGAACGCAACTTGGTGCGTCGCGCCGCGGACGCCTGGACCGCCGCCCGGGGGCCGGTGGGGGTGACGTTCCGTTTGACGAAGCGGATCCCCGTGGGCGCGGGACTGGGCGGTGGATCGGGCAACGCGGCCACGGCGCTGCGCGCTCTGAACGCGTTGTCGCGGGCGCGCGCACCGGTCCGCGCGTTGGCCCGGGTCGCCCGGGGTTTGGGCGCGGACGTTCCGTTCTTTTTGCGCGGGGGGTTGGCCCGGGCGGGGGGAGTGGGCGAGGTGTTGACGCCCCTGCCCACGCGCCGCCGCCGGCCCCTTTGGTTTGTTTTGGTCTTCCCGCGCGTTTTTTCCTCGACGGCGGAGGCTTACCGCGCGCTTCGGTTTCCCTTGACGGCTCGGCGTTCGTGCCTTAAACTGACCCGAGCCCTGCGGGCGGGGGAACCGCCGCGCCTGTGGGCCTCGTGGCTCTTTAACCGGTTGGAGGAAGTGGTGGTGCCGCGCCTGGGTCCGGTGGCCGAAGCCAAACGGGCCTTGGTCGCGGCGGGCGCGTTAACCGCGCTGATGTCGGGGTCCGGTTCGTCCGTTTTCGGGCCGGTCGACGACGCCGCCCACGGGCGCCGCGTGAAGGCGGCGCTGCCCCGGTCCGTCGGGGACGTCTGGCTCGTCCGTTCGGTGGACCGGCCGTGACCGTCGCCCGCGGGAAAGGGGATTTCTCCGCCGTCGCCGAGGGGAGAGTTTATGGAAATCAGCGAGATCCGCGTCACGTTGCGCAAAGAAGACAAGCTCAAGGCTTTCGTCACGGTCACGTTCGACAAATGTTTCGCCGTCCGCAACATGAAAATCGTGGATGGGGAGAAGGGGGTCATGCTCTGCATGCCCTCCCGGAAATTGCCCGATGGGACGTTTAAGGACGTCGCTCATCCCATCAACGCCGATTTCCGGTCTTACCTTGAGCAACGGATTTTCGCCGCCTACGAGGAGGAAGTAAAGCGTTCGGCCAACGGCTCCTCCCCCGCCTCCTAACTCGTTAAACCCAACCCCCCGGGATTTGCTAAAATCCCGCTCCGTCGTTCCCCGTGACTTTGATTGGATTTTTGGGGCGTCGCCAAGTGGTAAGGCAACGGCCTTTGGAGCCGTCATTCCTAGGTTCGAATCCTAGCGCCCCAGGTTTTTATCGCCCGACGGTTTCGGCGTGCTCCGCCGTTGCCCGGCGTACACCCCGGTGGGACCGCTGAAAGCGTAGGCCACGAAAACCGCAAGGGCGAAGTAGACGGCGTTTTCCTTCCCGAACAATTCCAAACCCAGCACCACCCCCGCCAACGGCGTGTTGGCGGCCGCCGCGAAGACGGCCACGAACCCGAGACCCGCGAACAGATCCACGGGCGCGGCCAGGAGGTGGGCCACGACGTTCCCCAGGGTGGCCCCGACAAAAAACAGCGGCGTCACTTCACCGCCTTTAAAGCCCGCGCCGAGGGTCGTCGCGGTGAAGAGGGTCTTCCACAACCAACTCCACGGGGTGGCGCCCTCGTCCCGGAACGCCGATAAAAGGGTCACGGTGTCGGGGGCGCCCGGCGGCGCGTCCACCCCCAGCCCCAAGTAATCCCGGGTCCCCAAAAGCGCCGTCAAGGCGATCAAAAGGACGCCCCCGGCCACGGGACGGAGCCAAGGGCGGGGAATCCATCGACGGAAGGCGGCGCGCGCCCGGTGAGACACGAAAACGAAGAGAGCGCTCGCGAGCCCGAACGCCACCGCCGCGGCCAGCACCTTGGCCGTGAGCGCGGGCGCGAGAACCGGGGCCACGGCGATCTGTTGGTGGTAATTGGTGTGGTGGGTTCCCCAGGACAGGCAAACCCAATGGCCGACCACCGCCGCCCAAAGGCAGGGGACGAGGGGTTCGTAATCCAGGTGACCAAGGACCGCCACTTCAAGTGCGAACACCGCGCCAGCGACGGGGGTCCCGAAAACCCCGCCGAACCCCGCCGCCACCCCGGCCATCAACAGGGTCCGCCGGTCCGCCGCGGAGAGGTCAAAAACGCGGGCGAAAAACGCGCTGATGCCGCCCCCCATTTGAAGGGCTGTTCCCTCCCGTCCCGAGGACCCGCCGCCCAAATGGGTGAGCAACGTGCCCGCCAAGATCAACGGCGCCATGCGGCGGGGCACCCCGGCGCCTGGGCTGTGGATCTGTTCGATCACCAGATCGTTTCCGCCCTCGGCCTTTTGGCCCCATCGGCTGTAAAGTCCGTGGATCGCCACGCCGATCACGGGCAAGGCCCACAACAGCGCGGGATACCGCCAACGCAATCCGGTGGTTCGGTCGAGGGCCCAAAGGAAAAACGCGCAGGCCGTGCCGATGGCCGCGGCCGTCGGGGTGATCAACAGGATCCACCGCAGGGTGTGCCGCGCGACGCCGGCGAGGGGGAGCGGAGAGGGGCGCATGGGGCGGGTTACTTTTACTAAACCGCGTCGCGGCCTTCGCCCGGCCGCGCGGGACGTCCCCCGTTCTCCCACCCTCCCGTTGAATTTGGGTGTGAGGTCGAGGCCCCCGGACGGGAGGCTCGCGGGGGGGCGGCGGCGAACTCGGGAGGCACCAAGACGTTCAGCGCCCGGGGGAGAAGATCGACGACCAACGACCGCCCCGAGCGGACTTCCCCGTCCAGGTGGTAGGGACGTTCTTCGCCGAAATCGACCCGGAGGCGTTGCGTTCGAATCGTTCGCAGATACGACGCGCGGCGAAAGGTGCCCGCGAAAATCCGGGGCACGGCCACGAGGAGTCGGTGCCACGGGGCGTTTTCCACCACCACGACGTCCAACAAACCGTCGTTGACCACGGCGTCGGGGGCGATGCGGGCGCCGCTGCCGTATTGTTTGCCATTGGCCAAGGCGACCAGCAGGGGCGTGACCCGGGTCTGGCCCCC